>ENA-UOTZ01000813-UOTZ01000813.1-compost-metagenome-genome-assembly--contig:-NODE-813-length-24972-cov-8.325407_pt1 | contig 24972 bp, 14 predicted proteins | sample MGYA00238144_ERZ746983 | MGnify/ENA primary metagenome ERZ746983 (study PRJEB28759, sample SAMN06268863) | compost metagenome | isolation source: single cell | place: USA: California, Emeryville, Joint... | reverse complement strand
AATTTGTTGATTTTCTCGCTGGAGATTTCCAATCCTTCGTCGTAGAGGATCAAAGCAGCGAAGGTGCAGCTCATTTCATCATGAGCAGTCTTGTCAATTTGAGCGAATGGGACGGCCATTGTGATTTTGTTTTTTTTTCAAGCTATTAAATACGCTTTAGATAAAATCAATTTTGATTTTTTTACAATTTAGATCTTTGATAGAGTTTATATATGTATGAGTTCAATTAAACAAGACTATTTAGTAATTGTTTCATCGAATCAGAGCAACAACAGAAATTTTAATCAGAGTATGGTTCTATGATTTGTAAAATCCAAGTACTTCATATTTTCACAGAGAGGATTCAGATCTCATATGTTTGTTGCTCGAGACAACTTACTTTCTATCGAGAGTGAAGTTTGCAGACGTATAGCTCTAATTGTGTAGAGATCTTCGTAATTTTATCGGCAAAGATTAGCATCTTGTTTGTGTGCACTTAAAGTTAGTCTCTAATTATACAACTAAGAAAGAAACTAATGACAATCTAGCAGTAATTTAAGTTTAGAATCGAAAATTGTTGATACGAAATGATAAGCAAAACTGATCGAAAGAAATGAATCTCAATGAAGCTACGAGCTCTGAATTCGAAGTTTTCTAAATAGTGAACGTAAGTTAACTTCAAATAGCAGGTATAAAAATTACTCAATTTCAGCTTGGACGAATCGCCTCTTATTGAGAAGTTTGTTCAGCTCAGGGTCGGTCTGCAAACGTGTCGCTAATTTCAACTTATCATATTCATTGAGATCACGCTCTTCCAACTTCACGGGCTGTTTTAATTCTATCAAATTGTTTCGGTTGGAGATAATTGACCATTGAATCGGTGAAGTACCTTTGCGTTTTGCTAGATCAGGAAACATGACTGAGGAACCTTGTAGAGAGAGACTGTAGTTTAGGTCTGAAAGACCCTCTAAATTTGAGTTGTTTCTTAATGGAGTCGCAATAGTATTGTCTCGGTCATCGGGTAGATTAGCATTTCTCCCAATTGCTATTGGATATTTAATCACGTAAGATTCTTCAAGTAGCTCGATCTCTAAGTAAATTTCAGCTTTTTTGGTTAAATCATCAAATGTACTCAAATTATCGTATTGGTCAAAAGTATTTGGGAGATTAGCTCGTTGCAGTTTAATATCCTTATCTGCCTTTGTATCATTCTCTTTTTCATGACTTATGTTATGACTAGAATGCTTTTCTGGAATTAGGTCATCAGAAACTTCTTGAATGGGTTGCTCTCTTGGATGAGCCGTATCTACTCTACTTTGAGTAAATGGCATGCTTGGAGCATATTCTTTCTTTTGAACGTTGTCCTTAACTACTTCAACACTTGCAGGGGAAATGACCATTTTGCCCGAAGAAGCTTGAATCTGAGTCGCGTATTGTTGCTTGAGCTTGGAGAATCTCTCTCTGAAATGAGATTGCATTCGTTTCCGATGAGCCTCAAGATCTGGAAGTGTGTCGCTGAGTATTTTCTTCCTTTTACCTTCCGAATGAAGCGGTCTTCTTTCCGCTTCCAAGTTAGCAGTATTTGACTTCTTTGTGACAATTTTTTGTTGCAACTCAACTGGAGGAATACTAGCAGCTGTCAATTTGCTCTCAGGGAATTCAAATTTCCTTTCAGGAACCTCAATTTTCCTTTCAGGAACCTCAATTTTCTTTTCAGGCACCTCAATTTTCCTTTCAAGAACCTCAATTTTGCGCATTTCTGATCTGAGAGTCTCAAAAATTTCCGATTTGCTTTCAGCCTCATTAAGCAATTTGTTTTCAGTCTTGTCATATAGATTGTTATCTCTTTTTGCTTCTGCTCTAAAATAGCTTTTTGGCTTATGTAAGGTTTGATTTATTTTTTCCAAAGCATCTTGAGTATCATCAAAATTCTTTGGTGATTTAAACCGACTGTTTGGCGACAATCTTCGTTCTGGGTCAAGTTGACTCAGGTCTCTCGATCTCTCAGTATCAACCGGCTCAACTAAACTATCATTGGTATACTGTATCTTTTCTGCTTTCTCGCGGAGGCTCACAGAGTAAGAGTCACTCACCCTCAGTGAATCAAAAGATCTTTTTGAGGCATCTATTACAATGTCACACAAAGTGATGCTGAATAGAATACTCTTTGATAAGAATGCAGACTCTGCATTAAGGTCGCTGTCCGATTTACTCCCTAAGAATAGTCTAAGATGCACAAGATTAGCAGTCGATGTGTTGTTTGAACGCAAATATACCGGCTTTTGATTTTCGAAATAAGATCATCAGTCTCTTTAATTTCTTCTTCGTAATCAGTCCTCTCCGGCGATGAATGCTTCAAATGTAAATATTGCTGCTCCACCGTACTCCAGTCGTCGTATTTCAACTTAATTTTTTCAATTATCTTCGAAACATCTCCTATAACTTCAGACTGCCTTGGGCTTAGCTATACAATGCCAGGAATAATATAAAGGATGCAAACATCTAAATATTTTATTCACTTTTACCTGTCTGCCTCTGAAAAATTCACTTTTCCCAAGATGTTCTTTGTCCGTAAATCTACTAATCACTTCTTGAGCATCTATATACAGATTAATTTGCACGAGTTTGCATGCGAGTAACCTAAATCCGTCCCATGAATTTGAAGATTGAAGTCATTTATAAGGCCGTGTAAGAATTCCCGATGTTTTTCTAATTTAGAATTGTCTTCTAGCTTTCTATCCGCGAAGGTGTCCATGTGTGAAATCACACTTTTATTTATTTTTCATAGTTAACATCAATAAAACTTCTATTTCTTAATTTATTTAACATCCACTTCAATCCTTATTTCCTTTCTCAATAAGAGTTTCATTCAGAAACGTTGAAAAAATATAGATAAAAGTTATTCTTCTTTCTTGCAAGAGGAGGAAGAAGAAGAGAAGGTGAGCTAAGGTTCACACATAAGTTTGAAGAATTATATTCCATCCATTATCTTAGAACTTTACTCATATAAATCTTCGAAAAAGCTTGCAGATAAGATTTAAAAATTCTCAATTAATTAAATTCTGACAGTCAAAACGAATTCTTGATGATATCTTACGGACTTAAGTAATGCAATTTTCCATTCTGTTAGGTTAAAATCTGTTTAGCTCCTTTTGGGCCGATGGAATGCAATCTTCGCTGGCTATTCGAAAACTTTTAAACAGTCCAGATGTTCAAATTGAGCAGCTGCTAGATGACGACGGCATTCTCGCAGAAAGTAAGTCAAATAATCGCAAACTTCTTGATTAGTAAGAGGGAGAATTAAGTTGAAATGATGAGTATTGTCGCTCTAGTGTCTCAAGGGAAGATAATTTAAAGAGATTGATAAGGTATGTAATTGAGGAGCCAGAGGTTGCCGCAGACTTTGATCAAAGGAAGACATATAAGTAAAAACAATCTTCGACTTGTGTTAACACACATATTTTGGGAATATCAGATACCCATTCGTTGCAGCTGATATATTGAGCTCTGACTCATCAATTATAACTTCGTTGTTCTTTAAACCAAGGAAGACTGAAAACGATTTTGAAGAAGAGGAGGATCCAGATGGAGAAGTAGTAACCGAGCAGGAAGGTAATCAATACTTGAATGATTCAGTGAAATTTTTTGAAGAAGAACCTCAAGTCCCAGATGACACTTTCTTGAACCTACTCTTCAGTTTTCTAGACCTAGAAGGCAAACTAAACCCAACTTCTGCAGGCTATTTCTGCAAAGTTGTAGATAGTTTACTTACAAAATGTTCCGATGATGTAAGAAAATGGTTGAAGACGCCAGAAAATAACGAGCTGGTTTCATTAGCTTATCATATATCTTTACGACAGAAAACCAGAACTTCCCACTAAACTGACTGATAAAATTGTATCAAAATCAATTGCGGAAGTGTTGGTGAAAATAATTACCATCGAGACTAGCTTTTCATTTGAACCTCAGTACATAGTAACTATTCACGATTACCACATGAATGAATTCTCTCCAGGATCAACGAATCGAAATTATCAATAGAGTAATCGCAAAGCTCTCCAAAAATCACGATATTGAAGTAAGCTCACTCTTGAACACAAATCATATTGTTCTGTGGATTTCAAATTGGAAATTGATAATGCTGCTTTCATCATATGTCAAATCCTCTCAAAATATAAATCTATGAATGGTTTTGCGAAAATCATTTCAAACCTTCTTGATCAGGGTACCATCAGTAAATTTTTTGAGTATCTCACTTCAGACGTAAATATTCCATTGGCTCTCATTTCAACCTTCTCAATATTCTCCTAGAATCCACCTACTGTTACCGCAGTCACATCGATTTTGAGTAACGTCATCGCCTTTTATAATCTTCAAAGCTCTTCTGAAAAGACGAAATCAACATATGTTTCCATTCTCGATGAAGGTAAAATAACTCTAAATAGTTCAACAATGGAACGCTTCTAGTTTTTGAAGAAGGGATACCCGAGAAAACCGAACTTCCAACCTTTGATGAAAGCACTCCTGTTGTAAAACTATTAGCTTCAAATATCGAAAATATCCATCTCATTTGCAAAACTGCAGAGGTATTGCTACATAAATCTAGTTTACCAGTATCTTATTTAGATGTAATATTTCAAGCAACCAGAAATCCAGAACACAATGAAAAAGATGATCAAGCCACTAGGAATAACTCGATTAAAAATGATTGAACTAATTCATCTTGCACTTAAAATGAATTTAACGCCTGTAACAGAGAAAATCATAAGCAGTGGTATCCTCAAGACAGTCTTGTCATTATTCGCCGAATATGAATGGAACAATATGCTCCACAGCCAAGTTGGAAAGATAATCAATGCTATCCTTGATGGATCATCCACAGCTCTCAAAACTCACGTAAGGTTCTACGATTAACTATGGATTTATTATTGTATACCTTCGTAGCTCATGGAAGAATTGAATTTCTTGGATTACATCATAAAACTTTCGAGTTCACCTGACTTTGCCTTCTCTGAGTAACCATTTTTTTGGAAGCTACGATCTACAACGCATTTTAGTAAGGAGGATCGCAAGATAAGAAAGGGATTTGTTGGATATTTAATTCAGATATCAAACAAAATTAATGATACAGCAGATGATTATCTCAAGTCACAAACCAAAGCATGTACGATTTGAGTATTGCTATAAGGACTAATATTTTCGATTTCAGGTTCCGACTGGAGTATCTTTGTTGAGCAATTTTTAGGTCCTTCTAATACAAAAGCGAAAACCCAACTTGGTGGGCGAGATCCTCGAGTGAAAGTTCAAGAAGAAATGGAGAAGCAAGATGAATTTGGCGGTCTAAATCTGCCAGTAGATCCATCTCCTTTATCCCTATATTAATTATGCTTCTAGCATGATTTCATGCAAAAATTCTCCAAATATTTCGCAAGTGTCGCCGGGAACGATGATGATGATAATGACGAAGAGTATTAATTTCACTGGTTTTTTAGCTATATCATGCTCAACAGCACTGACAATGATCGTGAGTACGAAAGTAATCGAGATGATTATTTTGATGATGATGAAGGCGATGATGATGAGGGTCCCCAACACAAATCTGAAAGCCATGACCGCTACTATGAATCCAACTCAAAACATGCAACTTACATTAAATTCTCTTCACATAGAAGTAAATGATGTCTCAGTTCTGCTCCTAACACTGCTGAAGTTACTTCAACTGACAGACAAGAAGATGAATATGACAAGGAAGAGAAAGAAGATATTGGTTATGGCCAAAAATTATTCGCAGGAAGCACAATTGAACACAATCAACTAGGATCGGATATACACCTTTTTCATAAGCCAGACAGCGAAATAGAAGATGAGGTGGAAGAGGAGAAGTAAATGAGTCTCGTAACATTGAACTTAAATCTTTGATAGTGAAAAAGAAAAGGATTTCAACAATGCCAATTTTTGGAAAGAGCCTAGCCTATATTCCGAAGACGATGTTCTAACAGAATTAGGTTTATATGACGAAATAAAGGTTTTAGCAGTTTAACTGAAAGAAAATTCGAAGGAATTCAGTTATATCATTGCAGCGTTGTAAATGAAATGTTTATCACAATAGCAACGTCAATACTTTTCTGATTGATATGTTTTTCCTCTGCAATATTTAGTTTGGTAAGAAGAGTTAGTTTCAGATCAAAAGGATAAATGACTATTAAATTTCGAGAATATATTAAGGTTCATGCACCATTCTTAAAAAGAATCCATTTATTCATAATCAGATCTAGCTGCCTGATAGCACTGACGTCTGGACTGCACAAAATAATATTTATCACCTTGAAATTTTTGAGATCAACGAGTAAGTATGAATTTTAATTGTGAAAGCGGTCTGCTATCGTGGTCAGAAAACAGTAAGAAACTAACAGAATTCAGTCAATGCAAGATGCAGGTAAGTAATTGTTGGCAGCACCCATAACAAATAGTCACGCTGAGTAAAGGTGGAGTTGTGTCGTGAAAATTTCCCAACACTCACACCAAGTGTATGGATATAGTTCATGTAATGCTATATCCCTTGAATAGCAAGCACAACAGTAGGAATTATGAGCATGTTTCGAAATATAATAATATCCCTTATTCTACTCTAATGCCGCATCGTTCTCACAACACAAGAAGATACTATTTGCTAATAATAAAATTTCTAATTTTGGTACTATACAAAAAAGAATTAAAATTATTCAGACAATTTATCCTAAGCAGAGATTGTCATTAAGTTGCATATTCCAGCAAAATTTGCCAACTAATTGAGATTACTTAATGATTAAATTATGCAATGTGTCACCTCAATCTTTAATTCTGTATTGGAGTTGCATGAAAAAGCAGCATCAATGAAAAATTATATAAGCAGATTGGTGTTATAAAACTCGATATACCATAATACAGCTGTTGTATCAGTCCGAAGACGAGCCCTTTATTTTCCTATCAAACACTCAAAAACTTTTTTCTTCACTTCACACAAAAAGAAAGATACAATATACTCTCTCGAAAAAATTATTTAATTTATTTATGAATTATATGTTGATCGCGAGGTAAATTAAATCATTGCAATAATCATTTATAGTTGAAAATTTATAATTACACAAATATTTGAGAAAAGAAAAGCGTTTCAAGTAACACGTTGCTCTATACAATGAAAGTTAAAGAGTTCATTCCGTTTTTCATTTAAGTGGAACAGGGCTATGCAATCGGAAAATCAGTAAATAAATAAATATTTACAACACTGAACGTGCCAAGCTTTACAGCTTCGATTAGCCGATTGCTTTCATAACTTTAACTTTCCAGATACAACGTGAAAGAGGTAAACGGGTATTTGTCCACACTGTTGTTGCAAGGGAGAATACTGGTATTGTTACTTTTATGGTTTAGGGTTGATCATAAATAACCTTCACTGACCTGTTTAAGGCAATTATTAACAAATATAGATAAAAAAAATCAGCTCTCTCAATTCAGTTTATTGGTAATTTAAAAATTAATCTATGCGTGCAAAGGAGAATTACCCTACATTAACCAATCATTAATTTAACTCTCTTATTGAATTAAATATCAGGCAGAAACACATTCTGCTTTGTGGATAAAAGACTAAATCAATGCAAAGGAAGATACTGATTTGCATGTTTTCACTATGCAAGATAGATACATACACTTGCTAGATTAATGCGCATGAGCAACGGCTTGGGAGCTTTTTAAATACTATTTCATAGGAGAATCATGACAACCTTCGACTAGTAAATACTAAATGGAACAGATTTGTGAGATGAAAAAGCTGTAAGAATATACTCGACCTTGAAAATTGACTACCTACTAGTCTATTCTAATAATAGAGTTAATTATTTAGAAGGTCTTGAGAACCTCTCTTAAATTGGAAATGCAATTCACAGACATCTTAATGGGTAATGAGTGAGACATTGAATGAAGGAGTGTCGGTTTATCCTTAAGCTAGGAATTCAAAATTTTTTGGTAGTATTATCAAGTTTGGATTGGTGATGTTCTCCTCCAGAGAAAGTATTTCATGAAAGATGAGTTGCCTTACATGTTAAATATCGATCCTATTTCTTAGTTGCGAAGGAGTTGAGCCTTTAGTTCCTAGTAATTAAGATTTTTATAATTTTATTGAAGAGTTTATCAAATAGCAAAGTTCAAACATAATGCAATGATCAAATGAGTGGCATCCTTGTTGGATTTGTACTGGTATTAATTTGATAGTTATCCCAAGCAAGTCGCAAAATATACCCAGCTGATCAAATTCAACTGATAACGATTTTCGAGAGTAGAGTGGCAGCAGAATATAACCTACAAAAACACAACTATTGCCTTGAAAAACAAGCAACATATTCAAACATTTCATTAAAATAACATTGAAATTAAAATCCATGTTGGCGTAGGGAAGAGCTTAAACATTAGAAATACTCTTCCAAATTATAAAATCAGTGAAACACTAAAAACAGAAGAGAAGAGAAAATCAGATTATTTTACTCAGATAACGTATCTATCCAACTAATTAAAGGTAATTCTATAAATAGGTTACATGTACTATTATCCCATTAAGTTTTGATTAATAATTATTGCTTCAAACAAAAGCTACTACTATCGATGACTAGATTTCATTCCAATTGAAAATAATATCTCTTACTAATTCAAGGTCAAACACATTTCAGCCTCATCCACAACTGCAACAAACCTCTATTGTTGATCCGATTATTATGAACGCTCCAAACAATCAAAGTTATGCATGTATTAGATTCTAGCTAATTTAAATAATTTCGCTTTTCCTCATAGTTTGTTTGCAAGCTCCAAAGAACATTGGGACAAGGTCATTCACAGTTTAAAAAAATTTACCACTTATCACATCTTCATCTTCTTAGTTGAAGCGTCATTTGATTAACTCTTTCAATATTTCTTCAGTTCAAATTCGATGACAAAGAATAGCGGCTTTTTTATGAGAGCATTACTGGATAGAAAGAGAGCTGGGCAAAGAGTGTATTCCTTTTGGTCGCAAGCCGTGCTCCAAAAATAGCAGCCTGGAGCAATCCTAGAGGAAAGAATTATAAATTGGTATGATAGGGTCAGTTAAAAGTATGAAGACTGAGGAAAAAGCTGCATTTTTTTCTTCTTCGCCCTTCACATTCAGCGCTTTCATAGTAGGGTTCGCTATATTCTCTAATAAACTTTTCTACCCCTAGGTTTGTCCTTCTTTTCACTCGGATGGCACCTAAGGTTTCCTAGGCTGCTTCTTTTTCGGAAAAGGAGTCTGACGAAAAGCATGATACTTTTTCTCATATCCTCATAAAAATCGTCTTTTCATTGTTTGACTTCATTCTGGAAAGGAATAGATACTCTAGATTCTATTTAAAACTTCATGTAGAGTTTACAACATTCCTCAACCATATTCTGGAAGTTTTTATACATAAAGAATATGTATTCGATATGTAAGAAAGCCAAAAAAGTATCTATTCATAGCAATTTGATTTCTCCTATCAACTTCTCATTTACAAACCTATTATATTTTTTAAAACTTCAACGATTTTATCCTTTCTCTGAGTTCGGTATCTCCTGTCTTGTCAGCCATCTGCAAGATTGCTGTAGCAAGAGTGTTCGCCATCTTGTCGATTTTTTCATCATCAAAAGGTTCTTTCAAATAGTCCTTCAAGCTCTTGACACCTTCGATATCAATAAAACTGCTAGGGCTTATTTGTTCTACGATGCTAATAAGTTTGTACAGAGCAAAATAATCTATCTCTGCTTTGCTCCTTCTTGTGTGAATATTTTTCGTTGTAGAATTGATGAGTTGCACTAACAATTTGTAGGTCTCCTGTGCCAAAAATTTGTCTCCATGAATTTTATGCAGACTCCATAGGAAAAGTAATATGTTAAGCTCATTTGACATCAAGAAAAAATTTCCAATTTTCAGATTTTCCAAAAGTTTCTGATAAAATTCTTGATGTTGAATCTCTTGTACACCAACAATAGATAGAAGAGTGCAAGTGTTAGTTATCGAAAATTTGAGCGAATTCTTGGGAACAGTATCAATAAGTTCAGTCGGAATTGCCACATTCAAGCGAGCAAGAGTATAAACAAAGAAGAGGAAAAGTCTTCCGCCATCAACCAGAGAATAATTATTTCGTAATGCGAGAGTCCCTTGCGTAACAAGCTGGTCAAATGTTTCCCTAGAGATTTTTTCTACAAGCGGAGCATTTCGGAGGACCAGCGTGATGGTATTCGGTTTCTCCAGATACTGAGCGTTGTTCTTGAGTATTTCTGCAATTTCTCCGTTTAGTTTGTTAAAATCTTTACGAATATCTGAAGCTCTAGTTTTTGATAGATATTTCAGATGATTAACTACGTAAGCAAGGGTGTCTTCTCTGAAGTTTTGTCTCAATGCTTCTAATTCAAACTGCAGGTAGCGAAGATCTTTAGAAAATATTTGATGGTTATATTCGAACTCTTCTTCGTTGATTTTGTGATATAGATTCTGGATACCTGCTTTATTGGGAGCAAACAAGTGATATCGAAGGAGAGGTGCTCCAAAAGATTCCGACTTTCTAGATAGCGTTCGAAGCAACTGAAAACCTGATTTGAGCATTGTCAATAACTTTATTTAAATTCTGAAAAATAATTCTCATTCAATTCATCCCATTTAGTATATAAATCAAGATAAGGTAAACTACTTTACTTGCTGAACAAAATCATAGCATTCAAGGAAAAGATTTCGAGGTCGGATTCATCATCTTTGCAAGAAGAGAAAGAGTAGATAATAAAGGTTGATTACTCCAAACATTTTCTTTCTATTTCAGTTTTATCATTGATGGACAAGTTTTAAGTTCGTCATAAAAAAATATTACTAACAACCTCACTGATGAAAGAGATATTATTCGTATATTATGTAAATAGAGAGCTAATCAACTTTCTTTCAAATCTATATCAATCAGACTCATGAAATTTAAGAGATGATTCTCTTGTTATTTTTAATTAACAAAACAACTAGGGAAGAATTAGATTGGAATCACCTTGGAGATGGATAAGAGTCTGAAAATATCAGAACCTCAACCAAGACGAAAGCAATTCACCTTAAGTAGTGGACATGAGAGTAGTAGCAGAGATTCAACACCTAATGAGCTTTTTCCTAAAGACCAGACAAGAGAAATAATGAATGTGACTCAGAATGCAAAGAACGCAGTCAACCGAAATAAACTTAAATTGGTCTCTCTCTTAAACTTCTTGACCATAGGAGGCATAATTTTTTCACTAGCTTTTCCTCGATGGGCTTATGTTTATCCTGAGGCGGGCAACACCGACAATTACTATTCAGTTGGCCTCTTAAAAGACGTATATTATACAAATCAACAACCAGTATCGAGTGACTTTCTTTGGGTCACGAGAAGAAAGGCTTGTGATAGCAACAATGAGGAGGTTTGCAAGTTGCTAGGACCGTTTGTATTTGCAGGAATTGGAAGCACTATAATGGTCCATGTAGCTTTGGTTGTTCAGTGCTTAGGCATTGTCCAGATAAGCTTGATCGCCTTTCGCAAAGGATGCTGCTTACGGGAGTGTTTTTCACCTGAAATTATGCAACTGGGAGTTCTGTTGCTCTATGGCGGAGGTTTTGCATTCTGGTACTTCGCATCAGGCTTTTTTACAAAGCTCTTTAAAGGAGAGTTTTTCAGTGCGCTCGGACCAGGCCTGGCTTCATATATTGGGAGTGTGCTTTTCTATATCATACTTATGATCTGGTTCCACTATTTATTTCAAAAAGCAAGAAGGAATGCTAAACTTAATGAACTTCTAGATGCTGAAAATCAATTGCTAGCAGAGTTGGATGAAGCAATGCTCGATCAAGATGCATCATTGCCCAAACATAATGATGTTCTTTTATAAAAATACAACATATATTATATACTAGCTGCTCGGAAATTTATGAGTACCTAATTATTTAATGAGAAAGTTGAGTCACATAGTATGAACAGCCAGTGATTTTCATCTTGTTAGAAACCTGTATCCATACAGGTTTTTTATTGAGCAAAATGTGTAGGGCATAATAGAATATTGAAGTTAATTTGTAGCAAAAAATTTTTTTTGGTATGTTATTATTATGATATCGATTTGTTATATTTTGAATAATTGCCAAAGTTCTAAAAAAAATTAAAAAAATATCAAACACGAAAAGAAGCCAGTCAATTCAGAAGTGAAATGTCGAAACATACGTTTATTCTTTACTATGTTCCTGAAGATAAGGACGACCCTGAAGTTCCAAACGCATTCGGGTAAATGCTGGCATTAATTGCTTGAAATAAGAGAAGAATAAAAAATGTAGAATCAATTTAGGGCAAGAGGAGATCAAACTCAAGGATATAAAGGCAGCATTTCCACTCGAAGGGGAGTACCAGTTTCGATTTAAGTACAAAATAAATGGCCAGGTTGTTTGGATGGATATCCCGAGTGAAACTTCTGGACTTCCACTCTTTAATGGAAAGATTTTCATGAGAGCTTCCAGAATATCTTGGGAAAGTAACTCTATACGTCAAGCTCTTAGGAATTGTATTTTTCATCTTTTAAGGCAAAAAGCCCAAAAGATTGTCGATAGATGACCTCGAACGACCAGAGCCACATAGTGCCAGTGAAGAATTCAAGAAAGATCACAAAGGCTCTCTCCATCTAACCAAGCAGAGATCTCAATCTCAACCACAACATCAAGACGCACACCATCACCACCATTCAAAACCGTCCTTGTATTCAAATGTATTAATTTTGAATTGAGCCTTCTCCCTGATTGAATTTTATAGAATGATTTTGACCTTCTCGGCGATGGCACAGCTTCTAAAGTGCAGAGCAACTCTACCGAAAGTACGAAGAAAGAGACTACTTATTCCGGGAATCTTTTAGAAGATTTTGGGAATTCGCACAAGTCAACTCTTGGTGGTAATTGCAGTTTTTGTTTCGATTTTTTCTCATGCAATCTCCAGACTCAGGAAGTAAGGCAAAGTCGAACCAAAAATCCAATAATCTTATGGAGTTCGATGGTGACCTTGTATGATTGCAAAGACCTTTCATAACTCCCATGATGAAGAAAATCTTCACAATTAAAAAGATCATATAATATATCTATATCTATTAGTTTGAGACAATAACTCATCTCACTTTCACTTTAAAATATTGCTCATGGATAATTCATCCGTGATATTTTGCACACTTACCCTGATATTAATCCTTTTGACAAAAACAAATTTAAACGTAAATTTGTAGTTAGATTACCGAAAAAAAAGGTAATAAATATCAACAAAGATATCACTTCATCGTACAGGTCATTTGTCTTATATTGAAAAATTGTCCTGTCATTTGCTCTCATCTCATTTCTGTATTTCCTCGAATTGATGAACGATTACAGAGATCTTTATAATCACCGACTTGTGTTTTGCTGTGTAAAAGTTAGGTAGAGCCCAAGCTTGACTTGCTTTCGATGAGTCGCAGAAGATACTCTACACAATTTTATCAGAATCCTTGTTTGCCAATTTTACTAAGGCACGAAATATAAAATAATTATTTTAGATTCCTTCTCAGACAATCTTTTCTAATATCGCTATAAGATGATACGAGACTCAAACGATTTTCCTCCAAACATAATTGATAGGCTTAAAATCGATGAAGACGATATGGAAGATGAAGATTACTCGCTTCGTGCCAACTTATTGTTGCCTGGGGACAGAATATGTGAAGAGAAAGGATTTATGCAGTAATAAATACTCCTAAATTCAACAAATTACACAATAACTCAAGCGGTCACGGAACGTTCGAAGAGGGTGGAGTTTTATATGCAAACGTTGTTGGAATGAAGCAACAAACAAATCAGTTCTTACTTTCTCTCTATTTTTTCTGACATTTTGCAAAATTAGACTGATTACCGTTGTACCAATAAGAAGCAAATATCTGGGAGAAATTGGTGATGTTGTTATAGGAAGAGTCATCGAAGTAAAATTCCTGAAAATTCGACCAAGCTGCACGTAATTAGATTTCAAATCGACGTTGGCTCGTAGATATCGAGTCGTATAACTACGCAATTCTCAATCTCAACTCCATTAATTTGCCTTCCGGTGAACAGGTAATCGTGCAGGGAAATGATTGTATTTTGACTATTCAATATTTAATTAGAGAAGAAAAACTGAAGAGGATGAGATGAATATGAGGCAATACTACCAAGAAAACGATATCATTGTTGCTGAGATACACTGTATTCATACCTTTATTTACCTGCTATGAAGTATTTTGCCTTCTAGCTCTCAATAACGACAAGACTATCAACTTACACAGTAGAAGTCAGAAATATGGAAAGGTGCAGTTGATCGCCAGTTGACGGCATTAGTCTAACTGCTTATTTTCTATTAGTTGAACTATGGACAAAGTATCAAAGTCTATCCTCAGTTGGTAACGAAACTTGAAGTGTTGTTCTGTCTCTAATGATCAAAATCATTGGGTAGATCAAGAAAGCGAGAAATCATTTTGTTGAGTTCAAGACTGGGGTGAGTCTGATTCTTGGACATAATGGTGTTATTTGGCTGGGATCCAATGAAAAAAGTGACATGGTAAGTCCACAAAACGATTAATTTCTTCATCTTCATCATTAGAAAATTGATTCTATTCGAAGAGAATCGATTGCGCGGATAAGGAACTGTATAAAGATCTTAAATGACCAAATGATGGATATCAATGCCGAAAACATCAATGAGCTTTATGAAGAGTCAAACAAGCAGAACCTCTCAGTGAAGTAAATTGTTGGTTATTAGATGAGGACAACTCATCTCCAAATTTGTTAGAGACCTGTTGAATCGAACGAAAATTGAGGCTCTCTCAAGCATTCTCCTTAAGAAGCTAAAGCTCAAGATCCCTCAAGAAATGAAGAATGCGTTAGAATCAATTGATATGGTTCAAGACGGCAAATCTAGTTTTCTCAATTTTAAATAAAGACAAATAGTAAGTAGTAATTCTTCATATCCTTTGGATCCTCAGAGACGAATTTAGCAAGAATTATTTAGTGTCCGCATATTCCTCTACTTCTCTTGCTTTGATGATGTAGATGTATTGAATGTTAACAGAAATTTGAAGCCAATGACGAAAATATGACTATTAGTTTTAACTATCTTTCTCTTGTCTTTAGTGTGAGACCGACCTAGTTGAAAAACAGTACTAAGATCGAGACGACAAAACATAGTTTTTCTTTAGAGCTTTGATTTTGACATTGTTATTCGAACTAAAAAGTATTCCTTGTCTTCAAAAAGTTTTCAGAATTGGTTTATTACAGTAAGATTCTGTTAAGAGATGATTATTGATTTGGTTTCAAAATAAGAATAATGGAACGTTATTTTCAAGCAACTACCATAAATTTTCATCTGATGATCGCACCTGAAAAATCTCAAAATAAGCAAACAACTCAGATTATATCTTGAAAAAGTTTAGAGTATAATCTCGATAATTTCGAAAAGAATAATAAAAATCTTTGAAGACTTGAAGAATGTTGTCACTGGAGCTGGTCCTTGATCATCCTTTTTATTTTGCCATCATTCCAATCGTGATTTTTCTCATTATCTTCATCTATCGTGACCCTCCCAAGCGAACCAGACATGGGTCTCTTGATCAATTCTCCTCAAGCAAGATTAAGACTCCAACCGCCACCTTTGAAATGATTCCGACTAATGGCATACACCTTCATACTCTGTGTGCTGGCGATAAAGCTAACCCTCTAGTTATTTTACTTCATGGATTCCCAGAATTTTGGAAAGGGTGGGAGAACCAAATAGATGATTTGGTCAATGCTGGTTACTATGTGATGGTTCCTGATCAAAGAGGGTATAATCTGAGTTCCAAGCCTTTGAATTTAGGTGACTACAAAGTTACTAATCTGGTTAACGATATAATTGGCTTGGTCGATTTCGCAAAGAAAGAGAAGGCCTACCTTGCAGGCCATGATTGGGGAGCTATAGTTGCTTGGTATTTGGTCTTCTTAAAACCAGAAAGATTCCACAAACTATTGATCGTGAATGTTGCTCACCCGGTCGTTTTTGGTTCCTACTATACAAAAAATAAGGAACAGCACAAGAGAAGCAGATATATAAGGCTATTTCAAATTCCATACTTTCCGCAGAGGGCAATTTCAAGGAACAACTTCGATCTCTTAGAAAAACAATTGATTGGATCTTCACGTGCTGGTACTTTTACAAACGAAAATCTCAAAGCATATAAACTTGCATGGAATGATCCTGGAACCATAAATTGTATGCTGAATTGGTATCGAGCTGCAGCTCAAAGAAGAGTAAAACTCAACAGAGATCAATACTATGTTAGCATCCCAGTCCTAATTTTGTGGGGGACTGATGATAAATTCCTGGTCACTGAAATGGCGACTAGCAGTCTAAAATATTGCAAAAATGGCCGAACTGAATTAATAGAAGGAGCGACTCACTGGGTATTGCATGAAGAGCCTAAGAAAGTGAATAAGATGATCGTCGATTTCTTCAAAGCATCTTGCTCCGAATGATGAGAGAGTCTCAAATAGCGTAATTAGGCTTCTTGCTTAAGCTAGATTAGATCACGTTGTATATTAGATTTACTTTATTACCTGTATTCAGAGAATATTTTAAGGCTTAAACACATTGAAGAAGAGAAGAAAAATAATTTACTGAAATCACTTTCTGGATAGCCTGGAAGAAAAGATAAACAATGCGCAGCTCAACGGTATTTGAATTTTTATTTCTTCAATAACATTTGGTTAAACTGAATATTGCTATTTCAATTGTTGACATCTCTCGAATTCTTCAAAGTGTTCGGTAGCTAATTGAGCCAGCATCTTTTATAGGAAAGTTTGTTTCTCCTCCAAGAATTATTGAACTGTTAATGGTAGAATAATAGCAAGTAACTGAATCCAGAAATTAATACTACGAGAGAATTATTCGTTTTAATTGTTTGAACCTAATAAAGTAGTACATTTTTCAGCCTCATAAAACAGGCTAGTAGGCAAAGAAATCATAAATAAAGCGAATAAAATTGAATAAGATGTGTCCTACAACCTCCAGAAGTTCGAAGGAAATAATTTGGAAAATTTTTTTGAAGAGGCCTATAGCTTATGAGCTTGAAAACTCAGAAAACTCAGGTTATTTATTCTCTATGCATGATTCAAGAAGAGATAAAAACCCGCGTCGATACATATAGTTTGCTTATTGACTGACATCAACAGTTGTCACCTTCTTGTGCTTCATTAGTTTCAGGCCAAAACATTCCAGGAAAATTCAATAACGGTAAAATTTGGAAATTATTTTTCTGGAAATAGAAATTCCAAAAATTTTCCAATTTCAAGCTATTTTTAAATTGCACACTTTCTCAATAGTTCATTTATAATCTTTTGAAATACCAGAGAACGAAAGTACTAACGAAAAGCAACAACATGGACACAGTATCTAGTGGATGGGAACGGTTCCCTTCAAATGTCGTCAACCGATTTAAGAATTTCAAGTTGTTATGCGATCAGAAAGACATCCCTACATCTGTCTTTTTAACATATAGTGCTACCTCAATTAACGATGGGCAGTCGTATACAATCCGAGTGTTAAATCATGAATCACTCTCTTACAAGAAAAATCGCAACCAAGCCCTTACTTTATATTTCCAAGAACTATTCTACCTCTGTGCTCGTTTTGGTACATTCACTTGTGAAAAGGAGAACTCCTTAGAAATTTGTGACAGCAAACGAGAATATTCCCATGTATTGGATATCAAGAATTTCGCAGTTGAGGGTGAGAATATTGCTTTTGTGATGAAAGAAACACAATCACTTAAGTCTGTCCTCTCAAATGAAGAAAATAAATCCAAGATCGATGTAGAGAGATTGATAAAAGATGTGTTAGCGAGTTTGAGCTATATAAACTCAAATTTTACAGCTCCTTATATTAGTCTTACGTTAGAAAACATCTATGCAGTACAGGACGTGGCTCTTAGTGAACAACCTGGTTTCAAGTATTACATCGCAAGTTGGGCTGCTGAAATATCCAGCGGATTTTCAAGAGAGGACCTCAAGCTAGCATCAGATGAAGAAATCACCAAAGTGCAGCGTGAATTAGCTAAGAAAGGACTGCTCACAAGGTATGCTGCTCCAGAAATTGTCTTAGAGCATGAAGAAGAGGATCGAAGATTACAATCTTATCTTGCTTCCGAAATATATTCTCTGGGCCTCGTTGCCTTAGAAGTCGCTGGAATCGAATACAAAACATGGAAATTTTTGCCTCATCAAGAAGATTCAGAAATCTATGGCTCAGTTCTAGAAACCATTGTTCAACGAGTGAAAAAGCTGAAAAGCGTCAACCATCGTAACTATCGCTGGCTTGGAAATTTGTTTGCAGCAATGTTGAAGAAAGATTCAAACGAACGAATAGCAGAAACTACGAGAGTGCTGAAGGATTTCATGAACTTAATGCCAAAATTGAATCCGGTTTCTTTAGAATCGATAGACACCAAAGAGTTAGACACAAGGTCAGTAGAAGAGAAGGAAGAAGAAAAAGAGAAAGTACGAATAGCTGATGATGAAAGAGAAGACCAAAATAGAGAAGCAAGCCTAGAAATTGAAAACACAACAGTCGCTGCAAGTTCTAAATTATCTTTCGTGAATTTTGAGAATTCAAACAAAAACTACACTCGGATAATTGAGATCTTGGAATGTGAGAATATAACAAGAATTAAAATGCTGGCTGAACCACTCGACTGTATAGATGCTGAAATCCTAAAAACCAATGAAACTTGGACGAATTTAGAAGCGATTGATATCTCTGATTCTGGCATCCGTAACCAAAATCAAATTGCTGCTGCAATTGGATCCAATAACAACTGGAAGAATCTGCGGAAACTTGCACTGACAAAAATCGGAATGAGTAGCGGAGGTGCGGAAATGATTGGCAGAAATACCTCTTGGCTCAAACTTGAGGAGTTAGACCTTTCAAACAATGATTTAGGAGATAAAGGAGTTGTTGTTATCGGTAACAACACCACATGGAAGAATTTGAAAAAACTCTGCCTGAGAAGGAACAGAATTAGCGATGAAGGTGCTATCTCAATTGGCAGGAATCTGACTTGGGTGAAATTAGAAGAACTTCAACTTTCAGAAAATAGCATTAGCGATAAAGGTACTCAAGCAATCGGAAGTAATACTGTGTGGAGCAACCTGAAGGTACTTTTCCTGAACAACAATAACATCCATGATGAAGGTGCCGCGGCTCTAGCACGGAATACACTCTGGGTGAATTTAGAGTTGCTGAGTCTATCATCAAATTGGATAGAAGATAAAGGAGCGGAAATTCTTGGAGGGAATATGACTTGGAAGAAACTTAAGTATTTCGGACTGGAAAGGAACCCATTCGTAAAGCACCACAAAGGAAGCCTGACTAAGGAATCACCTGGAGCAATTGCTCTTTACCAGAATAAGTTGTTCGGCGGTGTTATCATTCCACGATAAAGAACTTGTGTGATTGCGTTGTATATAATGCTATTTTGTTACTTACTATGAGATCCAACCATATGTAAAGATTAGTGCTACTATTGACCAATTTTATTTTTTTAATTTGTTTCAAAACAACTTTACTCTATTTACCAAGTCACATGTAATTCGAAGCTAATTGATATTGAAAAGCTAAAAGGCTCTCTCTAGGATTTTCAAAACCAAAAAAAATAAGTTATTTTCTCTCACTATTATTAATCAAAAGCTTTTATTTCAATGATGTTGACTGATAGAGTCACATTTGATCTTAGAAATTATGGTAATATATAGGTAATTCATTTCAGCATATTAAAAATATAAATGCTTCTCTTGCCTTCTGCAACAATCACATGAAGGCAAGCATAACAAATTAGAAAGCATTAATTATTTCCTGAGTAATCTTATGGAGTCGATGTAGGCTTCATTAATAACTCCATTCATATTTCGGTCTGTTTCTGTAAGAACGAGTGAAATTTCATTTTCACCTTTTTCTAGCCTCACAAATAGAGAGTTTGTATAGCCTGCGTTATCAAGAGGTCCTCTTTGCGGAAGCACAATTTTACCTATTGATTTATCTCCAATTTTCAGGGTTCTGATTGCGCATTTATTATCGGTGTTTATCGGGCCGTTGCGATTCATATAAATAAAGTCGATCCAGTACTCTCCGCATTCAGGTATATCTACCTTAATCTTGAGCTCTTTCTTTGCATCACTTTTTACTGCTTGCAGAATTTGATGAGTCTCTGGGACGATTACTAAGGGTTCCGATATGTAAGACTCCCATCCTTGTCCATCAACTGCTTTTACAGAATATTCATCAGTTGTCTTACTCGGGGATAATTTAAAGGTATTTTCTTTAATTTCTGCAATTCTTTCACCGTTCTTAAGCACTATATATGACTTTGCCCCATCTATTGCCTTCCATTTCAGATACCCACTCTCTTCTACAACTTCAGGAACTCTGAGAGTGTAATGATTCTTGACTAAGTTCATTTGCTCTTGAGGAAGATCTTTGTTATCCAGCTCAATTATTATTTCATGCTCACCTTCTGTATCTTTCGCAATCTTAGCGGAAGTCTGCTGCTGACCATCGATAATAAACTTAGAGATATTACACCCATATCCTCTGAGAGTAATATTTAAGACAGTCTTACGATATTTGAATTTTGATAATTTATGCTCGCCGCTCCATGACTTTGGCACAAACGGCTTGAATAAAAGAGAGTCAGCTTGGAACTCGAAACCGAAGATCACACGATAGATCATTGCGAGAGTTCCGGCTACACTCCAGAGCTGCCGGTCAGAATTGATACAAGTTCCGAAAAAGTCGCCAGTCGTTGCGACTAGATTCTCTTTGTTTGTCAAGAACAGTGCTGCTTGCCTAAACATGGATGCGATACCATGTTCAACGACCGCCGTATTTCGACCTTTAGCACCTGCCCAAGTCCAAAACGCTTGAACAAAAGGCCAAATACCATCATTGTGGTAAGGAGGTTGATGAGGCTGCTGAGGAAATACCACGGGGACACCGAAAGTAGTAACTGGTACTTTAGATAAAATCTGCGTTTGCTTCTTCTCATCAGCAACGTCATAGAGAATTGCAAGAGATTCTCCGAGGGCTTCTGCACGAGGTGATACGACATAAAAATTTCTTCCGTAAAGGAATTGAGCGTAAAACCCTTTATCTTCTTGCCAGAGGTATTTGCTGAGGCCTTCTTTGATTCCTGCTGCGATAGATTCAAAGAAACTAACATCTTCACCAAGTTCTTTTCCCATCTCGACTAAAGTTTTATAAGTCTTGTAGTGCATGATATTTGTTCCTAAAGTCATTGATTTGTAGATGTCAACTGGCTGTGCCCATATAGGATAAGATTCCTCTATATCAAAAGTATTACGTAAATTTTATGATAAGTTAAAAACGAAGCTAACCTCTCCAATCCAGAAAACTTGATTCTCCAAGGAATAGCCCAGTTTCTTTGTTATATACTGTTGCTAAATCAGCCTCAACAGATTTTTTCACAATATTGTAGGTCGTTCTAAGCCATTCAATGTCTCCAGTGACTCTATAGAGTTCATCTGCCGCACCAACCCAAGTCACTCTGTCAGAACTGACAGGATAGCTTCCTCCTGTGCCTGTGTCCTATTAATTCAAATATCAAAATTTAAGTTGGTGCAACTACTGCCTTATAAGACCTGGATGATGATTCCATCGGGAGACACCTTCCTCATTAAACTCTCTTTGGAGGCTTCGGGGCTCAGAAACGCAAGCGCAAGAATTATGCTATAACTGATATCCCGAGTCCACACACCGTCCCATTCAGCTCCAGCCATGAAAGCACCATCTTTTCGTATGCATTTTACTAACTCCTCTAAAGACATATGATAGAGAGCTTTCGCGAGCCGAAAAGGTGACGAATATTGAGGGAAATGAGATATATCCGTTTGTAGCTTCCAAATTGCAGGTGACTTCTGCACTTTAGTATGTTTCTCTTCGCCATGTACATCAAAATGAAGCTTGATTTCATATATTCCAGATTCTTCTGTTTCCTGGAGCTGTAGTTTTTTGTTACTGCAGAGCGTGCTAAAGTCCCAAGTGAGAGGATGAGGTTGACCAGCAACCCAGACACCTTTAAAATCCTCCTTTTTTATTTTTGAACCATTAAACAGAGTGACGTAACCCTGCATCTTAAAAGCCTCAAAAATTGGACGAAGATCAGCTCGAAGAACAAGTTCAGTGCCCGGTTCAGAAAGATTAATATGGACAGCGAACATTTTAGGATCTGGACCTCTTTGCCCAAAAACATAAAGCGGGGAAATTGCTCTATTGCTCCATGAATGCGGAGCAAGAGTCAAAGAATTGTGGCGTCCATATCCCCCTTCATTGTCTTCGCCATTAATTGCAAATTTGAACAGGACTTGTTGTTCTGCAGACTCTTGAAACGCAGCTTGATAAGTTGAGGCTATCTCATTGTCAGAGAGAGCAATGGCTGTATAATTGTCTTGGACCACTTTGTCGTGATAAACTTTGAACGACTCTGTTCTAAATAGCTCTACGTCATCTATATTGGATACTATACAGAACGAAAGACTTAGATATTGAAGATAATAAAATAAAAAAGGCTACTCATTGAATGGGTTTTGTAGAGTTGGGGTTCAATTCTTCTTCTGTGAATCTGTGAAAAAATTGTATTTATTTTTATTTTTCTCATTTCCTTGTACTCTATATATAAATCAAAATGCACCCTCGAAAGGTTCATCAGAATGGAACAGTTCGATAAAGAATAGAACATATAGATTCTTAGCTTCGAAATAGAAAAGTTCTATTTTCCAAAATAATCAAAAGGCATTATTTAGCTCTCATCTTTTTACTTGAAGCTTCTAATCCTGTCTCATCACTCATACTCTCAGCGCATCAAGAATTTGCAACACTTTTTCTCGACGAGAGTTTCGAAGAGTATTTTTTTCACTAGAAGAGATTGAATTGCATGATCCACAAAACCAGAACCATCTTCTTCCAGATCGATTAAGAAAAATTCCAAGTAGTCAATATGCATTAGGATACGCTCACTCAAAATAAGTTGAGCCGGAAGTAGTTCGGCTTTCTCATTCTTTGCTATTAGCTTCTAATCGTGCAATTTGAGTCTGTGCTAAATTTGTCTAAGTTGGGAAATTCAGCAGAGAATCTGCTTTGAGGAGCACTTTTGAGGTTATCAAATTATTTTACTTGAGCTTAAAATCATACTAATGATCCTTGAACATAAGTCTTTCAGTCTAAATTATTTTTTCAGCACATTTTGTAATAATCGATAATTACGCGAATTTTCAGATTTCACTGAATCAATGTTGTCAGGATATATATTAAATGATGGAATTAGTAACATGGTGCTAAAAAATTGAACTTTCTCCTCGTGACTATTCGCTAGAGATGAGAAATTACAAGATCAGAGCTCTTTCTAGTGAATATTTTCATACTCGAGATGTAATTCAGATATGTAAATGAATGAAATGATATGCTCATTATTTGATTTAGTATCCTTTTGATCTTTGTAAGATTGACTCAAGAATACTCTTACTACTTATGAAAATGGAGTTTTCTTCATTAAAATGCTTCCTGTAAATATTCAGTCCACGTGATACACAATGTTTAGCTCTCTCGTAGACTCCCAATTCATAAAATAATATTCCAAGCCTGATTAGATTGCGAGCGGTTTTTGGGTGATTATCACCATATTGGATCCTACAGAGCTCAAAACCTCTGGTTAAGAAATTCTTTGCTTTTTCGTAGTCACCCAGGGCCATGTACGCAATTGCTATATTGACTAGAGTGTTGCCTGAAGATGAATGGCCTTTACCGTACCAGTTTTGCTTATTTTCCAAAGTTCTCCCGAAATATTCTAAGGCTGCTTTATAGTTACCAACCCCAATTAATTGATGTCTTGCAATCCCTTCAAATAACTCTATGAATTCAAATGAATCAGGATTCTTGAGAAATTTGATGATGGCTATTGCATGAGGAATCAATAGTCCTCCTCTGGAAATTTCTGTGGCGTCTTCTTCGTTGTAATCTAACTGTGGCTCAAGCCATCCAATAACATTCATAAGATAATCATTGAAGAGATAATTTCTCTCCAGAACTAGCCTCACACCTGACTGGATAAGTGAATGTACTTTATAAGTAGCAACAACCACGTTCTTTGGTCTATCAGAATTTTCCTCTTGTTGAGTGTGGGTTTCCTCAACACAGCTAATTAACGAGTAAGAACAAAGAAGTTTAAGTCCCTCATCACATTTCTTGAACATTTTCTCCCTCTCATCGCTAGAGAGTTCTTGAAATTCTCGACCTTCTTGTTCTGATTGCTCCTTTAACTGCTTTTCCAAGCAATAATACCAACAATGTGACAGATCTTTTTCAAGATTATGGCATGAGAGAAAAGCCGCGACGTACATCAATGAATCAACATGTTGATTGTCGCTGCGAAGTTTCTCTAACGTCAGCATTAGAGTTGTTAGAAATACTAGGCTGTCCTGGTCTTGAGAATGTAATTCAATTTTGCTTTTCTCTTTTATCTCGAATTCTCGGTATAGCTGACAGAAACTCTGCAAACTTATTTTGTTTTCTCGGACAAATGAAGCTGCTTGCGAGATAGCCAGTGGTAAGCCTTGAAGCAGCTCGGTAATTTGCTGGGCTATTTCATCGTTGAAATTTGCAAATTGTTGACTCTGAAGGTAGAGTTTAGTGTCTTCGCGATCAAAACGAGAAAGTAGGAGTTCCTGAATGGGTGATTCCCAGCCAGAATAACAAGATGTCAGAATGATATCGAAGCATTTTCCGTAATCGTTTCGATGAACAGGGAAATATTGATCCAAATCGCTTTTTTCTTGCTTGATCACGATTTTCTAGGTGACTCTGGGAGTAAAGTTGGATATATTTTATCTGGCAGCGGCAA
>ENA-UOTZ01000812-UOTZ01000812.1-compost-metagenome-genome-assembly--contig:-NODE-812-length-24974-cov-9.118046_pt1 | contig 24974 bp, 27 predicted proteins | sample MGYA00238144_ERZ746983 | MGnify/ENA primary metagenome ERZ746983 (study PRJEB28759, sample SAMN06268863) | compost metagenome | isolation source: single cell | place: USA: California, Emeryville, Joint... | reverse complement strand
AATATCACCCTCAACGCGAGGTATACGATGAGTGTTAAGAACTCTCAGTCGTGCCATATCTGCCGAAACGACACAAAAACTGGACTATTCAGCATCCAGCAGCAGCTAAGGCAACTGAAGCACACCTATTGGGTCTTTAGCAAATACGGACTGATCTTGGCGCTTGTCATGGTGCTGACAGCTTGTTTCAATCTTTATTCCTATTGCGATTTGCAGAAGAATATCCTGGGCACGTATTTCAGAGTCGCAAGGGTCAATGCGTGTGTTTTTAGTTATATGATCGGGCATTTCCTTACAGCAGGTGTCTTTGCCGTTAAGGATTTTATCAATATATCATCTTCGATAGAAGACTTGGACGAGTTTGTGGAAGCGAAGTGCTTTACTAATAATAACATAAACGAGGCGCTTGAGGATCTTCATCAAGATGTACTGCCAACAACGTTGAAGATGACAATCAATGGAGGAGTGATATTCGCTGTAGGCATAATTACCACCACGGTGCTGATCCTGGCTAACTATATACTGTCTGGAATAAAGAGAATTAAAAACACTACCGAGGAATCCAGGCCATTAAAGGCTCAGGAAGTAGAGCTAGAGAGTCATCAGAATCAGAATCCTGACGACCAAGAGAAAGGGACTAGTGAACCGGATAATGATAATCAAGAGGAAAAATATGAACAATAGAGCTGGGTAGTATTTTTCTTCATTTGTATAAGTCTCAATTAGAAGAATGCATCTTTTAATACTATAATGAAGTTATTTGTTTGCAGGCTGATTTATACAAATAAAATGCTAATGTAAGACGCCAAAATACTTATCATTATAGTCACTCTCATTGTTATCATCATCGTCAATAGTTTCTCCTCAGTGATAACTTAGATTTTTAAGTGCATTATGAAGCTAAGAAAGACATTGTTCGATTTCAATGTACTTTAAAAAGTCCATTAAAATTTTAAATCTGAACTGAGATTCAAAACTACCGATTATCTTCAGTGTCTGTGAACCTGGACTGAGAGTACATCAGTTAAATTTATCATTCAGACCGAAAGAAATATACAATTGTTAAATATTCCCATGAAGCCCTCAACAAGTTTAGTCTCCCGGATTCGATGCTTCGGAGATCTCGAGAGTGAATTTAACCAATTGGAGTTACGACTTCCTCAGTTACAAAAGCCCTACCAAAATTATGAAGGCCAGATTTTTCGATTTCAGAGGAGAATAAAGAGACGATCTCAGCCTGGCTCAATAGTTTCCTTTGAAAATCTGATGGACTTCTCAGGCCAGCAGAGCCCCGAAAACTCCTCCCAATTGGCGAAATCGCCTACAGCAAACCTCAACAAGAGCAATCTTTTTCACATAAGACTTAATCCAGACCGAAGATCCTCTCAAGGAGCGGTCAGCAAAGGAAGCTCTGGGCAAGAGAGGTTGTTTTCTAGTGTTTTGAAACCAGAGCTTGAATTTCAGAGCCTTTCTCATGCGAGAAGGAAACTAAAGCCATTGGTAATAGAATCAGAAGTTGAAAGCAGAAATAATGGGTCAAATCTGATGAAAGATCGGCTGGCTCGAATCACGACTACAATAGGAGATGATAATGATATAAAGAAATCAACAATTTCAACAACTAAGGAGAGATTACCGCAGCTGCCACATGCGCTCTTTCCTGAAAATGAAGCTTTCTTCAATGACCCAAGAATGAAAGCGAAAGAGTTTTTGAGAGGACGGTCGCAGGCACAGCTATCTGGAATTGCGAGACCATTGAATTCAATTTTCCCATCAATTTCACCTCAATTCCAGACGTAGAAGGGCATTTTTAGTTATCACTTAGGAGATAATGCGAAATGAGCCTATTTGATTTAATTGGTATTTTTCTTATATGAAAAAGTTTAGTAATTATATAATATATTGAAACAAGTGTATCTTGATATGAATTTGGTTGGGATTGCGAAAGTCATAAACAAATTCATGGTGGTGACAAGTTCCTAAAAGTCTAATTTGAAAAAATTTTATTAAATCAGAGATGATTGAGCAATTCTTTGTTCGAAGTTTCATCTCCAAACTACGAGCGAAAACTTTTGTTATTGATATTTATGATTCCATCACTTTGGTGGTCTTAAATTTAGCAAATATCTTGGTTCTCAAAATTAACTTCGCACCTACAGCACCGACTATTGCCCTCACAGACCACTTTGTCGATACTGTAATGAGTCTTGGAGACCTCATCAGAAGAAATATAGAACCAAATTTTTCACTCCAAGTCTTTAGAAAAGATTAAACAAAGATTTGCAATCTATGGCTAAGCTTCTAAATTTCAAAGATCTCAAAGGTGAGATTTGTATCGCTGTTTAATATGACAATATATGGATCTCAAAAGAAGTCAAGAAGATTAATGCTTTATATCGGGGTGATTATCAGAAAAAATAAGGGTTAATTGTGTTTTCATGAAAATCACGACACTTTTTCCTGATTCAACCGATGATTAATTTTCCATTTTTTTTTCTTTTAGCCTTGTTGGTGTTGTTTTTTGATAACTCTTTATCTACTTGGCAATACCTTTCTCTTTCTGCAATGATTCATTGACCTTCGTATTACATATATTAAGTTGATATTGCCAAATACAATTACACAAACAATTGCATTCTTTATGACACATAGGTCCATCACCTTAAACGAACTAAAAACTAAATTTTCTAAATTTTTCATACTGTAAATCGTCCCATGAATTTTAAACAATTTCAAACAATTTAATCATTCACAACCAAAGAGAAGTATGCATTGAAGAAGACAATGTTTGTACATTTTAAAAAAATGGATTAAAAAAATTCATTCTATGCTCGTTCCACTCTTATCAATTACTCATACAACAATAAACAAATAGCGATATGTGCTGGACGCCCAAATTACTAGGATTTTACGAAATTGTGCGAAGTCGTACTTACTCTCAACTAATTGAATTTGAAGCCTCTCTCAAAAGGACGCATGATTGTGTTCCCGCATGCCACAATCATCTTTCTAGACTCAAAGATACTTAAGTCTTAATCAATTTTATCCGGATATAAATCTCCTAAATGCGGAGGGCAGTCTGGTCGTCATCGCTCGTCCAACACATTCGCAACCCTCTTCAAAGTTGCCCGGAGCTGCAAAATCATAACCTGTCAGTCTTTGAGGAAAATTAGATTAAATTACCGTAATCTCGCTCATGCTCCCCTCCGGTGGCTAGAAAGACTTCCATGGCGCCTTTGGAAACATCCTTCTAAGCTCTGAAGCATTAGAATCCACGTTAAAGATATGAAGGAGGAAGCTTTTACTGGACTTATTGCTTCGCAGCTTAAAGGGATTGACCAAAAAGTCGCAACTAATTTTCTTAATGAAATCGATTGTAATTCATTTACAATAAATCGCCTTATAAGCAAATTTCAGAGATTTCTAAAAGGAACTCTCAGGGAATACAAAATCACCCAGAACATTCTATGACCTAAGGAACACATTTTAATCCGAATCATTGGCTTGAAAAAATTGATATTATAATATTCTGTAGTAAAGAATTACATCTAGTGAGACGACACCTTCAGTGGAGCGTTCTCATCAGCATATAAGGAACACATGGATGAAGGAAGCTCATTCCAAGGAAATCGAAGGACATGGCCTCTGTTTACTTATAAACTAAAGAATTAAGCTCCTATCAAGAGAAAACCCCAACAGTTGCTAGCAACACGTCGATTTGATTTAGCAATGCTTTCGATTAAATCCCTTTTATTCAAAAAAAGAACACTAAATATAAATTTTATGCCACTCGGATAATAGAAAAGAATAGGCCGTTCTAACTAGTTTGGATTTAATAATTTTTTATAAATTAAATCCGTCAGTGAAGACTTCGAAGTTCGTTAGGGTTAGTTCAAAATTGATAGCCACTGCCTCGGCCGAATGCGTTTTTAGAAAATGAACCCATAAAAGAACAATATATCAGAAATGAATTATTTTCAAATAAAATTTTTTTGTTGCTACTACAGTCTTTTAATGAGGAGTAGTATTTTATATGGAAAATAGGCAGACTTTTATCCCAGAGTACAATCGCGACACAATGAAGAAATAGAAGTTTTCCCTGATTAAAGGGGGAGTTCCTTTGGAATGTATTTTCTGCTTTCTCATCTCCTATTCAAATTGTTGATTAGGGATCGGAATATAAAAGAAACTTGCTTTTTGGTCGTAAACATAAGTCGTGTTCCAAAAGAGCATATTTATATTAGCATTGAGCACCATTTTCGCTACAATGTTAGGGAATTTTCAATCAGTGACATAATTGTATTAATTGCCGATAAGAGGTACATAACCTTGACAGTTGACTATTCATCTACCATAGCAGCGTTTTCTACGAATAATAACCTCCGAGTGCCCTCGAGGACCTGACTTGGCAAGCTCGGCATTCATTATATTAGTCAACTTTATTAGGGTCAACTTGGGTATTTCCCACTGAAAATGACGGCGATTATGTGAATATGTGAATGCGAACCTAGATCCGAAGAAATTCATTTTCTGTATATTTGAATAAGTTATGGTCAGTTGGAAGATGGGACGAGCAGTTGCCTGGCAGCAAAATCGAATCCAATAGGCTTTGAAAGCGCAAGTTTGCCTCAACAAAAAGAGTGACTTAGTTTTGATGGCACAATAAACCATCAGTGTATTTTAAGAAGAGCTTCTTAATTTTGTTTGGCAGTATCGATCTTATCCGAGGAATTTAAGGGTTTGATATAAAATTCTGCTTATTCTTCAAGACTGAATGGCGACGAGAAATGGGATTTATTACAATGCCAGTTAATAGCATGTATAGAACGTTTCAAAGTTTTTTCTCAGCACTGAGAAAGAAAGATGGAATTGTTACAAATCATATTATTTCAATCTTTCATCAATAATGTTTTTTCAACAAGAATGTAATATCTCTCGCCTATGATAACAATTTATGTTTCGTCCTAAGACATTTACAATGAGCCTTTACAAAAAAAACTTGTTCGAAATGGAAGTTTGAATACATTAATGTAGAATGCAGATAAGGCTAAATCGCCTCATTTCCTTCTCCATCGGGGAGAGGCTGAGCCTTTTCTTGCTCTGGATCTCCCGATGGCTTGATATTTTGCACCTCGATGCCAATAGCAGCCAGAGTGGGTCCATTATCAGATTTATTTGCTTTATGAGCAGCGCTATTTAATTCTTTTTGATGGAAGTATAGAACAAATTTTCACTTGTAAGAAAAGCAAAGTAATAATAAGAAGCATACCTTTTGGTTGTCTTTCGTCGAATTTCTCATGAAGACTGTCTTCGGCATCCATAGCTGCTCTGAGGGCATCGGTTCTGAAGAGTGGGTTAATAATTTAAAAAGTTAAGGTGGGCTGCCATTACCTTACTACTCCGAGGATTATGAACCTGTCTAATATTTCCAGCTTTTTCTTAAGACTATTGTAGCAGTTATTGTCGGTGATCAGCATAGCGGAATCCTCCTCACCACTAATCACAGTTCTCTCCGTTAGACTGCTAATATACTCCAGTCTTACCTTGCTTGGTTTGCCACGCCGTAGTGTTCCAAGACTGGAACGAGAAACACCCCTTGCAAGAATATCTTAGGCTTGGATTAGCAAAATTTCGGAGGAATCAATTACTGTAACAACGGCATATAGGAGGGTCAGCAGCAGTATCACGTCTCCGACGCGGTTATCCAAGAATGTTATCTTTGCATTCGTTGCAAGCGCAAATGCTTTTTTTTGTGATGAGTGAAATCGGAGAGTAGGAAATGTACCCATAGCGCCTCTGAAACCGGAGTAAATCATAACGTTTTGAAAATTGGTTGTTATTTTCGTCCGATCTCTGATCATATTAAGCAGCTTGGAGAGCAACTTAATTTGAAAAATTCTTGCGGCATTGATGATCAAAAAGACTGCTATAAAGAGCGCAATTCCCATTTCACTATATAAGTTAATGGAAACGCTTAATAAAACTTATACCTGAAGCTGAAATTGAAACTAAAGAAACCGAGCCCTATGAAAAGAAATACCATAGTTTCGCATGTAGCGCTCAATGTAAGATAGAGATTATTCGTTAACTAATGGAACTAATAAGACCATATGATCTTCTTAAAGAAGGCTTTACCCGTCTTCCAGAGCGAGAAAGGTTTGGAAAACAATACTTCGACATCGAAATTCCGCAGAACATGAGAGTCACAATGCCTGACATATCAAGGCCCTAGTGAGATGTTATTATTGTTGCATAAATTTGCAAACTTCGCCGATGAGATAGGCACACCAAGGCACTAAAATCATCATTAATGCTTCGGTATTCTCTTGAGAATGTAAATCAGAGCTGCCTTCAGGTGGTGGACTTGGGATATCTGCTTGAGACTTTTTGAAATACAGCTTCAACACCTGGCGTTGCAAGAACCAGCTGAAGCCAATTTTAGCTAGTGAATGCTTACTAGTGCGCAGGCCATGCCTATCACCCACCCAATGAGAATAGAACCGAAAAATATTCCACAAAATATGAGCGTAACGCGAATAAACTCGAAGTTTTCCTTGCTGAAATACATTGAACTGATAATTCTATATAACACGTTTAGATTCAAGCATTCCTCATAGTAATGACCTGTAAAGCGTGACTGTCAAAGCATCATTGAGAATGCTTTCCCCGAAAATCAATGAATAGAGGATTTTATTTGCATTCATCTCCTTGAAGATAGAAAGCACCGAAACTATATTCATATATTAACCATTTCTCAGAAGCAAGGGGGTTTCCTACCTGGATCAGTGGAAGAAATCACCGCACCAAAGGCTAAACATTCAATAATCCCAAAGCCCTTATTAATCAGTCAATTATCAAAATTTTGCTCCCTATCCACGGGTATTTACTTTAGCAAGACCAAGTTGCGCCAGCAAGTAAAGAGAAAATCCAGTTACAAGGATTGCGATGAAGGTTCCACCGACCGCAAAGCTGATAATACTTCCAAACTGATAGAAAAATTGTTTCTATTATGGGAGTTTTAGCTTGCTAGACACACCGAGATTGACAAAATACCTTGTCTAAGCTTATTGCGCTACGAAAGGAATGAGAAATGCTACTCAATCAGCACTAATATTACCTTTCAAAGATAATCGGTGGTAAAAGCACGATCATGAACAATGACTGATATCCGTCTCTAATCTGATCCAAAACGCCCTTGAAATTGCCCGTTTTCAGTATGATTCCAGCGAATATCCCTGCAATAGATAAAATTATCTTGAATCAGGAGTTTCTTTACCGACAAGGGTCGGAACAAACGCGTCCTGTATGTATCGCGCACAGAATGTGTATCTACTACGCAGGTTGCGAGTGATTCGATGCAAAATCGTGTTGATCACCATCAGAGCAAGCATCACCAAAATGCTCGCACTCATGTAATGAGTTTCCTTATTAGTCCATTAGGATTTATCATACAGCGTCTTAGAGTCTACCTGGGTCTTTTCGATTCTGTCACTCGAATCGGTTTGGTTAGTGTAGGACGTGATATTACTGCTATTTTCCATTTTACGACAAAAATTTACCAGAGGATTGCTAATAAGCCTAATAGATACGGTACAGTGCTAATTTAAATATTAAAGGTTCCAGAAAAAGTTCTGATGGCGAGTCTTAGCGGCTTTAGTAAAAAACCATCGTCTCTTATTTCTAATCCGATTGAGTCCTGCAAAATTCCCTCTTTTTTATCTATTTCCAAGCTAAAAGACATATAATCTAAATTTTTCCTATAGTTTCAATGGTTTTCTCATTTTAGCAATGAAACATTAAACTTTTTTGCTCCAAAGTGTTGCTGATCGTGTATCTTAAAGGGACTAAGTCCATTACAATAAAAAAGACTAAGTTGCATGGCTTTTTGCTCTCTTCAAATTTCTGTATGGGTTTATTAACAATTTATTGTATCATTTATCTTGGTTATCAATGAAAACACTGGGTCTCTATTTCTGGTTGCTAATATCATTAATTACGACTACTCAGGCTTGGATTGAGAGGCGTGAACAAAACTTCGCACCTGTAAATGATGATAATCCATCAAATCTCAATTTAACAAGCAAATATCATCTATTTCTCAATGATTCAGCTCTTCACAATGCACATTCTGAAGGAAATTCTTCAGTTCTTCCTCAAATAGATATTGCAACGGAGAACATCTCTCCCAAGAAAGATACGAGCAATCTCAAATACCATATAATTCCATTCAGCCATACTGATCCTGGTTGGATCGTTCCCTTTGACGCGTATTATAAAGGAGAAATGACGCCAAATAGAGAATGCGTCAGGTGCATTTTAGACACAGCGTTTTCCCTTCTTTCCTCAAATAAAAGCCGAGTTTTCTCTTTCACCGAAATTTCCTACTTCGAGCGGTGGTTCGAGGAGCAGTCTGCAGCTATCAAGTCCCAATTTAATCAGTTGGTTCAAAGCAATCAGTTTTTTTTCCCAGGAGCTGGATGGGTAATGAACGATGAAGCTTCCGCGTATTATGAGGATGTAATAGAGCAATTTATTCTCGGGCATGTGTATTTAAACCAGCGGTTCAACTACGTGCCGACCACTGGTTGGTCCATTGACCCTTTCGGTCATTCAGCGACTCAAGCTTATCTTTTTGCGCAAATGGGGATTAATATGGTGTTTTTAGAGAGAATTCATAGTAAGGACTTAGAGAAGCGGAAAAAGAACGGAGACATGGAGTTCATCTGGATGCCTTATGAGCAGTTTCCTGAATGGAATATCGTCGGCCACCTAAATTTCCTCAAGTACGGGCCGACTAATGAGGCTTTGTACTGTTTTCCGGGGAAAGTGTGCGAATATTTTTCAGAGGAATCGAATAGTTTGCCTTTCTCCATTCATTGGCTGAACAAGCAATCCGAAGTTTATGCAACGAATCAAATCGCATGGCATATAGGAAACGATTTCACTTTTAGTATAAACGGCAGTGAGCTCTATCAGTATCTTGAAAGCTACGTCCAAAAGGTGAATTCGGATCTTGAAAATGCTCATGGTACGGCGATTCTTAGCACGCCGGAAATGTATTCAAACGACTGGTATCAGGATTATATAGAAGGAAAAAGGACAGAATTAAAGATGAAATTTGATGATTTCTTTCCATATGCAACGTCAGGAGATAGGACTATATATTGGACAGGGTTTTATTCCTCGCGGCCTGGCTTAAAGCGGTTGATCTTTGAAAGTAGTTGGCTTTTACAGAGTGCTCGAAAGGTGGCTGTGAGTACGTTTTTATCTTTATCAGGAGATATAGGACAATTGGGCTCTTTTCTAGCGGCGTTTAGAGAAGCGTCGAAAGATTTAGAGAGAGCTTTGGCACTTAGTCAGCATCACGATGCGATTACAGGAACATCTCCCATGAGAACCATTCATGATTATTTGATGAGGCTTGAAAGCGCGAACGAAAAGGTGTGGAAAATGATATTTCAGGCTTTTGAAATGGATGTCAGAAACTATCTTAATTCTCCTCTTTCTGATAATTTGTACAGCTTTCACCCTTCGATTTTGCTTCCGGGCTCTCAAGACTCATCAGACCAGTTATCTTTCACTTGCAGCGTCCTAAAGAGCTCTATTAATTGCGATGGATTGGTCAATTCTGCCGCAACGAATAACTCCTTACTATTAAGGGTATACAATCCAGGTCCTAATAAAAACACTTTGTTTCGAGTCAAAATACCTCACCACAACTATCAAGGTAATGATTTTTCTTTCCTCATATCTAACTCAACTGCAAAGTCACAAGTCCTACTGGAAAGTCTCCTCAGTACGACATTATCTGCGCGGATGATGAATACACGAATTCAATGGGGAAAGACTGCGATTTGTATATACATGATTTCCTGCCTTCCTATGAGAGTCGATTCTATCTGCTCAACCCATCTCCACCGCAAGATTCCATTAAAGAGATTACTGTGAAATCTAACCAAAGATATAAGATAGAGCTTCCAAACAAGAGCTACATAACAGTAAATTTGTGATAGATTCATGGTTTAACTTAATATTAATTAACCAATCTCAGGTTGATGAAGATATGAAGACGTATCACTATAAATTTTGCGATTCAGAAGGCGTTTGCATCGAAGATAAGATAACGATTGATTATCAATATTATGAGAGCGATAAACAGTCAGGAGCATATATAATGAATTTGAAATCGAAGAGTAAGTACCCGCTGGCTAAATGGATACGATACTCTATTTTCCCAGGGAAATATGTGACTGTGATAAAAGTATGTGACCATTTTCACTTATAGATCTTATTAATTTCTGCTGGCATGTATTTTATTAGTTAACAAGAAGATTGAATGCAACCAGCGCTGGTTTCTACGGAAAACATCAAATTATCACTCAGCTTCGGATAAATAACTTCGATTTACATGATGGCATCGAAATTGACACTTATCTTGATTCAATGCATTTCCCTCCAGACTGTATCGGCCGAGAAATTCTCTTAGTAGTCAAAAGTCACGGAATTGACAACCGAGGGACGTTTCAAACGGATTCTAACGGGTTGCTGATGATGAACCGATCTATCAAAGCTCAATCAAATTCTCACGAAGACTACTCAGGGAATGAGGTCGAAGAGAATTTCTATCCCATTACAACTGCCATTCAGATAGCAGATCGTGAGAAAAACAATTCGTTTTGGTATAATTTATTGTGAAAAAGTATTAATAGCTGGCGCTTTTCTTAGGCTCTTGACTGATAGGCCACAAGGAGCGTCAAGCAGAGCTGCCGGCGAGGTTGAAGTGGTTATTCAGAGGCAGACTTCCTCTGAAGATGGCCAAGGGATGGGTGAAGAACTAATTCAGAAAGGTATTACCAGATAAAGTCATTTTCCACTTAAAACTATTCCTTACATTCAGAATTCGTTAAAAATTTTACTGATAACTCATCCATTTTGATCCCCGAAACCGTTCGATGCATCCATCATTATCAGCGATATAATCAGCGTAAATTGCTCTTGCTGAGGCCAACAGTGATCTCATTCTTATAAATTAGACATAGAAAATCGCTTGCGCAGGAAACAAATCGAAAGAGACACTCGGCCTCTCATTCTTTATAAAAGCCTACCCCATAACACATCTGCCGGAATTTTCAAAAAAACCTCTTTAATAGATCCCTCTGTAATGGATCTGAAAAAAGATCTCTTCTCGAGTTCGATAAAACTTTCGGTCAACCTTATCTCGCCACGAGAATTGATTGTTCGCATGGTGAATCTCCATGATACTACAACAGCGAATGCTTCTCTGGTAACCGCGGATGGGGAGATCCCAGCTCTCACATATCTCTCTGGAATGCGAGTGCGAGGTCTCAGCGGGAGAATTGAGGAAATCTCCTTAAATACTATAAGGACAAAAGAAGAAGTGCTTAAAAGCAAATTTGAACTGAAAGAGACTGGCAGGTTGAATTTCAGTTCGCTGTTAGTAAAAAGTAAATATTTAATGGATCTTCGTTTTTTGACGATAATTATTAGATTTTCAGAACTTTCAAATGAGGCCATTTGAAATTCTGACTTTTAAAATTTCTGATTTCAAATTATCGAGTCCTCTCGGCCTCGATCAGGCTTCTGGTACACTTATAATCAATAGCATGGGAGATAACATTTCATAGTGTTGAGATACTACTACCATGATCATAAGAGCGAGCTTCTGAAAGAAGAAGGGGAAGATTCTTCTCTCGAACGAGAAATCATTCCGCTTTATGACCTGCAGAATCCTACCAAAAGACAGCAGGAGTTACGCAACCAAAGTAATATATGATATGATAGGCCATAAGGGATCTAAAATGGTATAACTTCATTCTAGGTCGAAAGGGAATCCCAATAGTTCCATTTGTTTTGGTTTCATTTGGGATAATCTGTGCGTTTCTATTAATTCGAAGATGCTTCAAGGCGAAAAAGCTTTTCTTCATTTCTCCAGCAAAGAATGAAATTTCGGAACACGATTCTTGGACTGCGTTAGATAAAGATGAGATCACTAAGAAGATCCAAGAGGGTAACCGTGATAGACCTGAAATTTGGCTCTAATAAGACATTATCAATAGAAAGCACAATCCAAATGACGGAATTTTGATTTAAGCATGGAAAATTTAATGAAAGAGTCACATTATATAATTATATAAACTTTTTCTTTTCATGCTGTAAAATTTTTATTCTAATAAACTTTTCCAAAGAGAAAACGAAAAATTACATTGTAGACATGAATTATAAAGGCTTTTCTAAGAGTCGTTTTACTAGATATCCCGTTTTTTATGATGTTTGATCGAGATTCAGATGAGGCACATCAATGCTGGGAATCGAAGAGGACAAATTGCTAGTTCGAATTGAATTCGGTTTGGTTGAGTGTTGATTGAGATCTGACGGATTTCTCCTTTTGAGCAGCGAGTTCAATGGGTTCACCACATGTCTCCCTACTGAAGAGGACCTTGAAAACGAAGAAGCGTTCTTATTCGAGTTTAACTGTAGTTTCACAGGAGTCAAGTCATTTAGTAACGCCCTCTCTTGCATTTGCGCTCCAGGAGTTGGACTTTGGTCGAACGAAATGATACTAGAGGAGTTGATGCCTCTCAAGGGAGTTTGAGATCCTATACAGCTCAGATTATTGGTTACTCACTACAATTATTACCAAATCTTTTGTCGATTGTGCCGTTATGTGATGTCTCAGGAACTCGCCTCAGGCGGTTAATATCGAGGAGAGATTCGTTGGGCTTTCCTGCTTGGGTAGCTAAATAATACTTCTTTTTCTTGGAGTAGGCTGGCTTATGTTCAGATTGAGACTTAATTCTTTCAACTATTCGTTGTTAAAAACTATAAAGCATCATATTTTTCATACGTTTAGCGAGCTGCTCAAGCGCTCTATTGTTTTCATACACCTTCTTCACAGGATTTTTCATTATTTCGTCAAAGCGACTCGGGGCTTTTTCTGGTGTTTTGTCTTTCTTAACGCTCATACGTACCGGCTCTTCTGCTCCTTCCGTCGGGCATCGCCTCCTGAGGTCCTCTTTTTGCGCTTTCTCTCGTTCCTGCTCTAGGTGCTCCTACGTTACAGGTGAAATTCAACATCTCCACTAAGAGTTTACCTGTTCAATGTAAAAACTCGCTGAAGGTTTATGAGTTGGAATAATTGTGGTTTGACGCCCTTTCACACGTCTACTGCCCGTTAGCTCTTGCAACCCGGTTGGGACGGCGCTGCCTCCGGTCAGCAAAGGATTCTTCCTCCTAGCGTGAGTGACGGTTTCGGCTTTAATCGGAGGCAAAAATTCGTCCTTGCTGGATTTTTTCATCATTATTTTTGTCTCTTCTGGAATCTCAGAAGCTTCTTTCTCGAGCTTGAGAACAAGCTTGTGATCTTTAGAAAGTTTAGTATAATGCTCGTTAACTTTGGCACGACGGTCTTTGACGAGAGTGGATATCAAATCACGAACTTCGTCGAGTGATTTCGATTTTCTCCTCCTCGGTTCAGTCATTTTTTCCTCGTTCTTCTCTGCCGCTCCGATCATGGTTTTGACCTCATATTCCTCAATATCGTTCTGCTTTATTACCTTCAAGACTCTCTCTTTCGGGGCTAACGGCACACTATCTATTCCTAAATGCGATCCGACCTTCAAAGTCCTTAGCAGCGACTTATTATCTTTTTCAAGGGCTAGTAGTGCTAATGGGAATTATTATTATGATCTTGTCTCATATATCGTCTTTTACATTGCTTATTGCTCTGAATGCAGCCCACAACTTTTTCAAAGCGCTGAAACATCCCAACGAACCGTTCTTGGAGCATATCTCGGATATTTTTCCTAAATTCATGGAGCGAGGTGAACGCTTTTTCCAAACCTGTTTGAACTCCGTATTCCGCCAACTGTTTTTTCAAATACTCCTGGATGGTCTCCTTCGAAGTGACCAACAATGCGATTTGATCCTAGATAAAATCAGACGGTAAGAGTTTGAGGAGTCTTAAAGAAAGCTATTTACACTTCCAATTAAATCAGCCCATTGCTTTGCTTTTTCAAGACTATTCGGGAAAACTTCTTGGAATTCTTTGATTATCTCTGCTCTTGTCAGCGTTTGAATAGCATCGCTGCTGAAAATCTGCCCCTGGCTCCTGTCAGTGAACGTATCTTTCTTGTCTCCAAGCGACACTTGAGAGCCCACGTTGACACCTTCGCTCCGACTTCGATCAGTCTTCTCATCACCTACTTCAGTTGGAGTCACAGAATCTGAAGCTCTTGCTCTCTGTTTGAAAAAAGCTTTGTTAAGTCTTCAAGGCCAAAAGCATTACCCCTAAAAATTCCATGATGCCTGTGCTCGTCCGTTCTTTCCTCCTCACTGTGAATGACACTTCGGCTCGTACCAGGCTCTTAGCCGGTACATTCAGCATTTCCGAAAGATATTTATTAACGTCTTCAAAAGCGAACACGACTTCATAAGACACCTTGTGAGATTTTTTCGATATGCCTTGGAGTAGCCTCGAAATCCTAGGTTGGTGATTTTAATAACTGTATCTTTGGATGATATATGCGTTTACCTGCTCATTGTTTCGATCAGATACACGTATGACACAGCAAGGAATCTTTCCGCGCTTTTGAACATCGGAGTGTCGTTCATTAGCGGCTGGAGCTCTTTAAAAGTAAACTCCATTTGGTTTATGGTCGTTATCGATAGAAAATCAGAACTTGTCTCTCCATTGGGTAATCCCAACGATTTCTCATACTATATATCATGTTGTGTGAGTATCCTCGTCTCATTAAAAAGAAAATTCCTACTTGAATGAGAATACTGTCGTTTTTCATCATGGTTAGTAGCTCATTGCTCAGTTCTTTCAGCAAATCCTCCTTTTTGCGCTTCTACGAGTTATTTATAAGAAATAAGCATCAATCAAATAGGAAAGCCTTTACTTCAAGCGAATGCTTTTCGTACATTTCTTTAAAAGTGTACTCTTGCGCTAATAGGATACGATGGACGTTTAATAGTCGATCTATCAACTCCTCAACATTATGGGTCCCACAGAAATCAATGATTTTTCTCAGAATAGGGTCTCTAGCATCGGCATGTGCCATCGATGACGCTCGGCTACGGTTTTGATTCATTCTTTCCGAGAGAACGCTAGCTCGTCGACGTGGCGACTCTAACATGTTCTTTTCTGCGAATTTCTTCGCTGGACTTATCGAGTTTGATCGAGCAGACGACGCCGGAGAATCTTCAGTGTTTTGCTTCAAGAGAAATTTACTAAGCACTCATAAGTCCTCGATAATGAGAAGTTAGAACTAACTTTTCAAGAGAAGCTAAGATATCGATGTATCTGATAGTTGTTTCAGAGTCACGTATCTTTTTCAGATTCGCTTGCTCGATTTGATTCAAATCGCGCAGTTTCTCTTCAAATTCCTTCTTCGCTGCTCTCGCTTGCTAGGTCATGCTAAAAAAACCACATATCCTAAAGCACACTACCTCTAATTTAACAAGCATCTGAGAGATTTTCTCCTCAACCATCTTCGTTGCCGCCTGTGATCCTTCCAAACCCTCATTGAGCCTTTCGATGTATTCCTTCCCTCCGACCTTAGACCCCTGGAGCTCAGACTTCAACAAGTGAAGATTGTTAGCCGTCAGCGCCTAGTTTATCGAAATTCGCGTCATGCTACCAAATAGTTTTCGCATTACCAGTTTATTTTTTGCAGTGTGTTCGATCTTTTGCGTATCAATTAACGATTTTTCCATCAAGTAATGGACGTGCTTGGCCTCATTTAACCTTTTCGTCAGCACATTCTGTCAAAAATCCATTATATTCATCATCAAAGTGATATTCGAACCTGTTCCTCTTGCAGCGATGTAATCCTCTGGTCCAATGAGCTGGTAACCTCCTGTTCTTTCACTAATTGAGTCTGAATCCCTTCGTAATTGTTCATAAGGAACTCATATTTCTCTTTTAAAAATTCAACATCAACAGCGTCAGCATGCTCATTGTACTCGGCACCGAGCTCCATAGCTTTCCTCATGAAGACCTCAGGAGACAAATTGACAGACCAATTCACTAGCTCTTTCTTTTTCTCTTCAAGAATTGGATTTTCGCACTGCGATTGCGAATGCTCTTCAAGTTCTCCAAGGTTTTCTATTTGCTCTTCTAATTCATGCTTTTTCTTGACTTTATCGTTGTTTTCTGTCTGTAGCGCATTCAAGAGGTTCGCAAACTTAACCCCATCAGCTTCATGGCTGAAGCCCAGGTTCCGACCTTGAGGATCGTTGGTTACAAAGAACTCGAGACGGAGTTTTTCCTTCTGTTTTTCGACAAGGTCATCAAAGATTTGTTTTTTCTTCTTCTCTATGTTGTCTTGCTGGAGTTTGCGGAAAGTTCTTTCCAAAAACTTTTTCATTCGGTTTCACTTGAATTTCCTTCACGAATAATAATTTCCTTTGATTAATTTTTATTGCGGAGTTTATCATGAAAATAAAAAATATTTGGGAAGAATCATCTGACCAAGTCTACTTTTTGAGATTTTATTTCTTTTCTTTTTGAAAAGAAACGAAAGTCGATTTTACTTGAATAAAGGAGGTCATACTCTGCCTGGTATTCCGGTTCCTGGCGTCCGGTCATATTAAGAGAATAGTAGTACTATCCCACCCGGTTTCTGGCTTGGGGTTCATTTGCCTTCCTTCCCCGAGGTCCCCTTTGCGATGGAGCTATATATTGAGAAGGCAAATCAGCAAGATTGGAATTCTTGCAACTATCTAATACCACAAAAGCAATGAGCAAGTAAATATTTAAAATTCAAATCTTATTGGAATGAATGCTGAGATAAATAAAAATTTGCTGATGAAACCACCAAGAGATCCCTTGAGCGGCAGCGAGGAATCCAAAAAGCACTTTCTATCCACCGATTCTCGGCAAGGGGCATACCTCAACACAACGAATACAAAAGACTCACTTGAGAATTTCCGCGAGATTGAATCTTCCAGGAACTACTCTGAAAGAGGCTTAACCACGGATAAAATCTCGGGAAGTAAATCGAGAATGCTAGCCAGAACCCCAGAGAAGGACGTACCTCAGTTTGTTATCGAAGACTTTTCCCAGAAAATCCCGAAAGGATCGAATCAGCAAGAGGAAACTCACGCGCTTTACATCTCAGAGACGGAGTTTAAGAAAATGGAGCTATACTTCCAAGAGCAGATGCGCATCGAGAAAGAAAGCGTTGAAAACGCGCTGAACGCGTATTGGAATAGGCAACTTGAGGAACAAAGAAAAGAATATGAAAAGAAAGTAAAGCAGACCTTCTTCTGTTAAGTCTGTAATTACATTTGTTAGATAAGCGAGCTGAAGAGCACTCCTGAAATGGTCACACATAAGGAGATTGAACAAAAATATAAGGAGTTGTATCTGCAAAAGGTCGACGAAATGCAAGAAGCGGTCAAGCAGATCGAGGAACAGAACATCGCAAGGGTAGATTGCATTACTTGGGAGCAACTTGTTAATTTTGCACTAGATTATCGAAGAAACTCGACAGGAGCTTGAGATCGAATTCGAAGAGAAGTTAAGAGCTGCGGAAAAGGGAATTTGGGAGCAGGCAAATCAGAAAATGCAGGAGCTGTTACAAGAAATGGAAGAAAAACAGATGAAAACGACTAGCCAAAGTTGGGCCCGCAATGAGGTTGGTTCCCCGAAGAAACAATATTTCTCAAAGGACAAATCCAAGCAACAAAAGGGAGTTGAAGGAAAGCTGAGGGAGGAAATAGCGAAAGAAATGGAAGCAGAATTCAGGAAAAACATGGCTCATAGAGATAAACTGATGAAATTAGATCTGAGGAAATCTCTCGAAGAGCATAAGAAACAGCTTGAAGACGTATTTTATCAAGAGGTCCAAGCTCAGGTTGAGACGGAAAGAAAGCAGCTCGAGCAAGAAAAACATGAACTTGGTATGGAAAATTATCATTTGTAAGTGCTTATCATTGAAATAATAGCAAGGATGAAATCATTAGAAAACGTTAGACTCAAAAAGGCCGAAGAAGTCCGCAAAACACTGGAGCAAAGGATCAACGAGCTTGAGCAAGGCTCTAATAACAAGATCAAAGAGTTACAAGAGCAGATCAACAAACTCATTGCAGAGGAACAAACTGTCGATAAGCCCAGTCCTAGCGAGAATATTTTAAAGCAAAAGCAACTGAACCACGATAAATCCCTTGACTCGCTAGCAAATTCGAGTCGAAAGACTAGAGAGGTCTCAAATCCCTCTTATACACAAAGATCTGGGACAGGCTCGCAGAAAACATCTATAATGAAAGAGAGGAGTGGAAACAAGCCGCCGTCGAAGTTAAATAGCACTCAGCAATGGCACAGGCTGGATGGAAGTTCAAAAGATCATTCCACTAGCAGAGATGCTTTGAATCTGGATTACTTTGATGATAATGGAGGAGAAACAGGGAGGAAGGAGCTTGCGGGCTCTGTTAAAAAGAAAGTTCCACCTTTAAGAATCTACACGTAAGAAAAACAGCTTTATTCCCCGGAATTTTGTAACATTTAAATAGCAGCAACGATGAGAACCAAAACGAGTCGAGGGAGCTCTCAGAGATAATAGATCCTTATGCTCCGCCTTCTTTTGTTGGAGATCTGAAAGAGCTCCACTCGAGTGGGAAATTGAAGAAGAACTTAGATTTAATAATACAGAACCATAATCTGAGGAAGAGCTCGACTCAGCTTACAGGCCTTAACCCGTCTCCTCATGCACAAAAGGAGTATACAAGTAAGAGAATTAGTCATTCAAGTTCTCATTGCTTATTGGTTATCATGAATAGCATTAAAACACTATGACTCTAGCGGCATCGCGCAAGGTTTAATCAAAAAGTACGCTTCTCTAAAGGACCTCACAGTTGTTGCGGAAGTACCTACTTTCCAAAACATTAGCAACGACACATTTATGAAATCTGATTATGTGAAAGCCACGAAACCGGACGATTTTCCAAGTTTCGACTGGCCAACTTCAAGGATAATCGAAAAGCCTGAACCTGAAAAGAAAATTGAAACAAAACCAATGGAGCAGCCTGAGAAAAACCAAGCGAAAAAACTCACGAAATGTTACAGCGAAGTGTTCAAAAACTATGGAGAAAAGCTCAATTCCGATGCTCCTGCTCTATCCTCCGCACTGCGATTTGATAAAACGCTTCAAAATAGCTTCGTCACTGCGGAGTCTCCCATCGAACAAAAGCATGGACTCAGAAGACAGTCTTCTTCAGCTGCACTCAGTAAACCAAATCTGCTGATGTCTGCCTACGACAGGATATTCTGTATTAATGAAAACGATGACGCTAAGGTAATTTTCCCTTTGAATTTGACCTTTATCTCCTTTATCACAGACAAAAAGCTTGAAAACTGCCAAAAAGGTCCTTGATGAGAGACTGGAACGCGAACAAACTTTACAAATTACATTGAATTCAAGGTTGAAATATTTCCAAACGGAGTTTGCTCGAAAGACAATCATTTCGAAAGAGCAGCAACAGCATTTCCTTACAGCTTTGATGACTCTTGCTGACCTTTGGAATGAGATTGGGCTTAGCTGTGCGGATTCTTTAAAATTTCTTGACAGTCTTGAAAATAAGTAATTTTTTATTCATTCATTCCCATTGATCTGATCGATGATTTTCTTAATGAGTAGTATCGGCTACGAAAACCTGATTATGAAGCTGAACATTGAAATAGACTATCTTCGCATGAACCACCGAGACTTCATTCCCGTGACCGAATCGATGAAAAAGAGGTTCGAGTTGAAGCGTTTAATTGACAAGAACAATTTCGTGTATAAAAACGTGAAGAAAATTTATATCGCCATCGAGGCGAACACCTTTGAAGTCCAGAAAAGGCTCGAAAAGTTGGGTAAGCTTGGGAAAAAGAACGTACTCTACAAAGGAATAGATATCGCAGAGGTAATGAGCTTGGTCGTGAGAAATTTTGATTCTGAACTTTTTGCAATAGATGCTGAGAATAGACACTTGGGAAAATAATTTCCTTCAGAAAGAAGAGCTGAGACAGGAGCTAGTCGCAAAGATCAAAAAGAAATTTTAAAGTTAACCGACAGAGGATCTTTTCGTGATGGGTGATGTAGTTTCTAACCGATTATGCGTTGTATTTAACAATGAAATGAGTGTTACATAGAGAAAATAAGAAAAATTCATACTTTTTGCGTTTTTACAAAATTTATATTGTTATGTCTTTACAATTGTAACAAAGTTTGTTTATCGGATCATAAAGGCGTCTTCGTTTCAAAATTAAGCATTACTCGATTCTTTAGTTAACTAAGAAGCATGGCACAGTATAGGTAGTTGCTATGTGATAGATTTTACTTTTTTCTTTATTGGTGGAGTTTATAGGTTGTTTTTTTTTTATAGGAACCACTTTCGATTAATTTATGTTAAGGGAAACAAATATACATAAATACAATTAGATGCAAATAAACGTTAAACAAATTGTTCAGCAACTGACATCAATCAATAAAAAGTTAGTTCGTTACCATTGTCTTTCGATAATTACAAGGAAAAAAATTTGAAAAAACGATAATTTTTCAGAAGTTGTAGGGTCTTTTCAGCTTCTCTTGCCTATCAGTTGCCAGAAGCAGTATTGCCAGGACCAGCGCCGTAAGCATCATGAGCGTCGTTTCTAAATTCACCGCGTAATTCTCGAAAAGCTTGGTTGAAGACTCTTGGTAATAACTCTCAACCACTCTGTTAATCACATTCAACATGCCCTGAATGAAAATCTGGCTTCCAAACACTACTCCATAAACCTTCTGAGGGATAATTAAACAGGTAGACGAGTACGCCGACGTCAATATTATCCCTTGAGCAATGCTTATCAGAGTCAGAGGAACAGTCGCGGACGATCGCAGCAATCCCGAGTTAACCAATATCGCGAAGAATCCAATGAAACCGCAAAATGCGCCAAACAAAATCGAATGCCCTCGATACCCCAATACATCATTGAAAAAACCAGTAATGAAGCTCCCTGTGATCTGGCTGAAGAAGATGACAAGAGCGTAGTTGGGTATCAGCTCTGTTTCATATGATTTTGATTCGTTTAGCGAAGTGAGGACCCATTTCGTGAACATCACGACAGCTGCTGAAGCGAAGCAGTTGATTACGCAAGCGATTATTGAAAGCTTATCGATTTGCTTCAGGTCTCTTGGCTTCGGGAAGCAATCAAAGGAGCGGTTTGCATGGGCATGCGATTCCATTTGATCGGCTCGGCGGTCCAAATACACCCAAATGAAAATGCTTATTCCGCTAATAACAGTTGGAATGAAAAGCAACCAGACGAGGATCTCAAAGGAGTGGTATTTCCCATGGGTCACGTAGTCCCAAAGCTTTATACTGCATAGCCTGGCCGCTCCAAGCGCCGCGAAAACGATCCCGAAATCTCTCCCGAGGTGCTTTCGGTCAGTCCACTTGGCGATTGCGACTGGAATCAAAACAAAAATCCCTATTTGACTCAGCCATGAAGATATATTGCATGCAATGAGGGTTAGCTCATTATTCAATGAGGTAATACCTACGGTAATAGAAATATGGACCATCAATAGACACCCAACGAGCATTATCAGTGCGGTTCTGATCCCGAAATAGCATCCGAACCAGCACAGCAGCGTGGCGAGCAGGAGGTTGGGGACGACGTTCCCTATGATGTATGTTTTCAAGTCGGTATTTTGATTTTTCGGATCGAATCTGCTTTTTATCGTTGTCTCTAAAATATTCGGGCTAACCTCCAGAAGCGCGATGCCAATAACCGCAATAACGAAGAGCCAGAGCGCGAAGCCTTTCCAGAAGGGGTTAGAACGGTAGGACCGCCTCGCTTTTGTGAGTCTTTCGATATAATCATTACAATTTTCTTGGTTTGTCTCCTGGGTGCCGTCGCTGAACTCAGAGTATTCTGTAAACAAGCGATCTCTGTTGTCGGTCTCTGTAGACATAAGGTTAGTTGTTTATTCTCGGCGTTAGTATAGAGTTGTAGGCTGGTAATATTATCGAATTCTCCGGTGATGAAGCGATTAATTAGACTGCGTTTAATATTCTACTCGCTTTTTTAAATACGAAAATGATAATTGCTCACATAAGAAAAAGACCTTTGAATAACCCATTCTATTCCTATCAATTTCTCTTCAACTAATTCACTAATGCAAATAACTAAAGGCCTGATGTGTGGCTAGTGAAGAGGAGCTTCTATTGCGAATTTACAGTAAATTAATGAATCTCACATTATCTATATAGAGTGAAAAATCACAAATAACTCTTAGTTCTTTCATAATCATTTGTAATTAAATCTCCTCAATTGCACCATATTGTGACTCAGCTGTGCTCTGCTTAGAGAGGCTGAGACATTCCTCCCTGCAGGGACAGACTTTGCAGTCAAGCCACATTTCAATCCACCAGCCTCGAGGTCCAAGCGTCCAGCAAACTCCTCCCTTTCTCCATTCAGAGTTCTCTTCTGTCATATGATAATGAATTTTTTCCATGAGACGCTCTTGGACTCGCCCTATCAGCAATTCGAGGCAAAACGAATAGAAAACAAGCGCTCCGACCCAAGCGATGATACATAGGACAAACCCAATGATTAAACTATAACTGGCTCTGTTAATTCGTTCTAGAGGGTTCAGCACGGACATCATAAGCACAAGACCAATAATAAACAGAGTGAATAGAATAAGCATGACGGTTCTTACTACTTTACGACTAGCTCGCAGCTCAGCCAACTCAGGTTCCGCCTTTCGTGAGATTTTTCGAAGAAACGCCTTGAATTCATACTCAGCGACGCGATTATCAGTCATTTCAGGTAAATACACCGGAGGAACATAAGCCAGTGTTTTGTGGTCGAGTCCGATGATAAGACAAGACTGGTTCGAGGGAGGTATCACCGGCCTCCAATACTTCCTCTGAGGATTGCAGCAATGTAAGGTGTAATAGTGCTCCAGCTGAGGATAGGACTCGCGCAGTTTGCATGAAGTCGTGTTTCTTCGACTACAATGCGAAGAAATAAGAATTGAAGTGTCAGCGGCTGTTGATTCCATGGATTAGATTAGTACTAACGATTTTCTTTGCGATTGTATAAAGCATAGTGGAGCCAGTTCAAGATTTTGCATATTTATCCGTTGGCGAAATCTCTTACTACCGCTTTACGAAAATCGGATTTCGATATAGAATAAAATTTGTCAAATAACGCCCTCAATGTGATTTACTTCCCTTTTCATAAATATATAATGGAAAGATGGCATTTCAGACTGCAGAGCTCATGCTATTCGCGATATTTTGTTGAACAATAGAAAGCATTCTTGTGGTTAGCTAGAGATATCTAAAAGCCGTTATAAAGTCAACACTAAATAGCTGCACGCGTTGTTACATCTATATATATACACGAACAGACAAGCGATATATCTCTAGCCCTTCAGTTATTAATTCTATAAATGACTTACTCTCTAGTACTTATGGCCTGCCCGCACATCATGTGATCGGACGTTATTTGCGTTGACGTTGGTAGATTCATTATTTTCTACATTTTCAATATCCTGGATTTGGCGTCTACCGCTTCTGACATCCCTACCTTCATTACGGACGTCTCCTCTGACTTCGTGTCGAGCGTCCTCTCTGATGTTAATGACCTCGTCGCGTTTCTCTTCCTTGTATTTGCCGGTTGGGACACCAGTGTTGGAGATTACTCCAGCGGCTCCCTTATCGACAACTCTCTCGCTAGCGACGGCATTAGACTTTCTCACATCAACGACCTCCACAGCGCCTCCTGTGGCAGTGCCTGATGCGCCGGTTCGTAGTTTCGCCTCTTCTTTGATTTCTTTAAGGAGTCTCGAGATGAATTTGAATAAACTGACCAAGAAGATGACTAACCCGACCAAAGCGAAGGCAGCAGAGATGATCACTGTTGCCCATAGCAGAGATTTCATTTCGTGATCATGGCATTGAGGTCGATTAGCAAGGCCAGTGACCAGGTGGAAAAAGAGAGCCCAGTTGGCGAGCCAGTGTAGAGTATCGAACATTTGCATCCAATGAGTGAAGCGGGACTCACGACCGAGCTTTCGGTTGCGTTTAATTGCCATTATGTTGAGAGGAATAGAGACAAGTTGGTATATTGCGAAGCCTAAGAAAGCCCATCTAGCAAAATTAGCGACGTCCCAAGGGATTCCGTAGCAGTTACGATTGCTCCCGTGGTTTTTCTCTGTGAGCACCCAATATGCGATTACGAATGGGGTTAAAAGCAAGAGGTTCCATCCGGTCCAACCAAGCACAGTTCCCGGAGTTTTTCGTCGAATTGGCACGACACCTAGCATGTTTTGATTATGGTGTGAAGGAAAATCCTGGAGATTATATTAGAATTTTGTGTTGTTATTATTAAAGGCTTTGTAATTGAGCTTATGTATTTTTTGTCCTCCAAAATCGAACTATTCTTTCCGAATAAAAAATATCCTAATAACTGAATCGATTTTCGATCGAGAATTTATTCAATACTGCCTTATGTTGGGTTCGTATTAGATAAATATCTTACTGATCGATGTGGAGGCCAAAAGAGTGTTAATTGCTACTGCCTATAATTTGATAAAAAAGTTCCATAAATCTTCAATTACATGATTTTTCGTCTTAAAATAATGAATTTCTCTCTTCAACTTTTGCTAATTTCGCTCTGAATTCCTTCATCTCTTTGCAAAAGAGAGCTTATTTCCACTCATTTGAGGAGTCGGACAAATAATTTTGAGTATGTTCACTACGGAGGACATAAATGGAAATGAAAACGACTAGATCTTTAGTTTTTAATGCAAATTGATAGCGTCGGAACTGCTGGCGATTTCGAGAGAGTTAGAGACTGAAGCACAATGCATCTGGATGGTTGAATGAGACGCATGATTATTTATTTTCAGAAAATTAATGATTTAGTCGACAATAGGCTTGCTATGTTATATCAGCTCGCGTTCTGATAA
>ENA-UOTZ01000810-UOTZ01000810.1-compost-metagenome-genome-assembly--contig:-NODE-810-length-25021-cov-11.693714_pt1 | contig 25021 bp, 25 predicted proteins | sample MGYA00238144_ERZ746983 | MGnify/ENA primary metagenome ERZ746983 (study PRJEB28759, sample SAMN06268863) | compost metagenome | isolation source: single cell | place: USA: California, Emeryville, Joint... | reverse complement strand
CTCTGGCCCATTGAGAGGCTTAATTGATAATCTTCTTCAAGGGAAGCCATTAAACGGAAGCGAAATCGCTGGATTGAGTGAATTCGAGCAGATGATTCTAGTGCTCATCAGACTGAGGAAGACTCAGAACGGAGAGGCGAAAACCGCCAAGCGCAAAGAAGAAAAACAGAAGTTATTTTTCAAATCCGCGTTGAAACATATCGAAAATCGCTTCTTGACGAATATCTCAAAGGCGAATAACGATGTGAGGAAGAAGGATATCGACCCTGATCTCTTCTATCTATCATATTTCCAAGACGTCGCTATCGCAAAAAACCTCGATATCTCCTCGTTCTATCCACCGAGCAAACAGAGAAGATACCCTGGGGTGAAAAGCGAAATCAAATCGTTTAATTCGAGATACATTGAGCTGCTGCTGAGCTCGAAGAGATTTCTCGAGGAAACCGTGTATTATCTTCAAGATGAATTCGTGCAGAATTACTCGAAATCGCGGCTTACAAAGATCGATAAGCTACTGAAAAAAACCACGAATATCTATGAACAAACGCTCAGTCAATTCGGAAAGGTGGACGAGCAGAATCATAGAGCGTTTGCAGCTGAATTGAGGAGTCAGCTGCATGACGCGCTCATCAAAAACGCTAAAATTAAGCTGCCTTGGACAAATTCCGAGCTGGAAGAAGCCCAAGGATTCGCAAAACAAGCAATCTTCAAGTTCCTCGAAAATGGTACCCTCCTTCACTAATATTTCCTTAACTGATATTGTGATAATATCCGATCTCTATTAAACTGTAATCATTCGTTTTTTATGGTGTTAAAAATTTTCACCTCAAGCGATTTTTGATTGATTAAATCTATTATTAACATTTCTTTTCAATGAGTCATTTAAGACTGGCTATCGATATTCTATAAAACTATGCTTTCATTCAGAATTCGCTTCAATAATCCTCCTTAGAGAGACTTACTTGTGCAAATCTGTCCGTTTATTAACATAGTTAATGCGTGGTAATTAAGTGAATTACAAATTTTACAGCAAAAACACCTTCATTATAGTATTGTCTATTCCAATTCCTATTAATCTCACGATTGATCAAATCTCCTATGGCGCTTGGCGGTATTCCGTTGTGGAGTCCAATTCAATCATTTCGCTTCTCGGGTCATCGAAATCACTCAGTCTGGATCTGAATTCTTGCCGAGTCGCCTGCTTAAAGTAGCTCTGATATCTCATAAAATACACATAATATATCGCCCACAACGGGATTAATATCGTCCAAAGATCCAATACCATGTTCTTCAAAAACATGGATAACCCTGGTGCATGGTAGAAAGCCCAGCACCGGTCTCTCGTGTCTCCCTTGATGAATTTGTGTATATCCCATAAAAACGCAACCACATTGGCTGATACTGTCGCAACAAGAAGCACAGTGATCTCGATCTGCTTGTTTTTCATTTCCAAATGCTTCATTTCCCACACCTGCGTCTGTTTCTCGTTCCCATATTCCTCATTTTGGAAACGAATCATTAGTTTAAGAGCCAAATATCCTATTGCAGCAGACACGCCGCTAACTAAGAGGTTCATGCCTGAAAATAGCAGATTATTCGCGATACTGCACGTGGCATCGAGGCTCGTGGTCGGATTTTCAATGAACGAGTAAACCCATAGAACTGCGGCGATCACTACACCTGCCTGGGCGGTCTTATGCACCGTTTCATAGTGCTGCTCGAGAAAGTAATTATATGCGATAACGACGCAGATACAGATATCTTTGATCAAACTGATCGTTTGGAGTGTCGAATGCCAGAAATACGAGTCATAGAATGTCTTCACGAACGCTACGACAGCGATTTGCGCCAAGGCGATATTGAATACGACTTTTTCCGTTTTACCCAGCAATTTAGCCCTGTCTTTCGCGATGATATTGGACGCTCTGATATAAAAAATAAGCGTAACAACACTCATCACGGAGATTATGAGAGAATCCGCGCAGTCCCAGCCGTTCTCACAGCTGAAGATGCCGTATGTGGTTCGCTTGGTTGGAAAAGGCGCTGTTTGGTTAGATACTGGCACGCTGAGATTCATAATTCGAAATCGAAATTATAAACACTAACAAATTTAGCGCATTAAAAATAATCTCTATTATGATAGACATATCTTACAAATTTTTGGCCTGGCTAGCCCCAGTCAATTAACAAAAGCCTCATTTTTTGCATTAGTCGAATTTTCCTCGCATTTCTTAACTCCTTGATTGAAAATACAGGCGGAAACAGGTGATAAGAGGTCAATTAATAACAAGAAAAGGCCTAATAATCCCTATATGCAAACGACGAATCAGGGTGAACGATCCTGGTCGGAACGCTTCGAATATCTCTTTTCATATAAACTTGAAGCATCTCAATGGCTTCATGAAGAGCCGTTCGGAAAGACTCCAAAGGTCGGTGCAGGTAGCAAAGCTCAGGGCTGCTCTCAAAGAGCTCCAATTTTTCTCTGCAAGCGGTGATCTGCTCAACCAAATCCTTAAATACGAGGTCGTACTTCAACATTCCATTGTCTCCCTCCAGCAATCTCATCGTGACAAAGCACTGAGCTGCCACATCGATTTGAAGTTTCGCAATGTTAATTTGCTCGTAGTATTGGTTCAAAATCTCTTCTCTAGGGTTGCAGAAGACCGTGTAGCGCAGTTCTAGGAGGACGTTATCAATACTCTGACTATTTCGATAATACGTCCTATAGTCTCGGATTTTTTCAAGAGCGAGGTTGATTGCCTTGAGGTTGCTGAGCACAGAATCGAAGAATATTTGCAGGCTATCCTTATAGCTATCTAACGCCCTTGAGCTCGAGGACAGCGATCTGCGGCTCTCCAACCTCAGATTGGCAGTCAAATAGTCCAATGAAGCTCGGAGAACTCGGGGATCGCGGGGGTTGATAAGCCCGTAGACGAAGAGCGGGTAGCTGAGTCTTGAAATGTAGCCTAAGTTCGCGATGGTTTGCGCTTTGAATTTTTTGTAGACGCGCAAAGTGAATGTGATCTGGCACAGAGCCAGCCAAGTCGTGATGATGTAGCTGTAGACTTCGCTCCTGGTCTCGCTATTAGCAAATGTAATCTCAATGTCTCTACGACGGAGATGCTCGAATCTTCCTTTTCCGAAGATTACTTCCAATGTACTTGGCTGAAAAATCAATTCAGCAAACCAAAAATTCGTGATAAAAGCAACCAAAACAATGAAAACCGCTAATAGTAAATTTCTCGTGATAAAATGCTTGAATAGTCTGGCTGGTTTAACCGACCTGATGATCAACCCAACAGTGGTTAAAGGAGTCTTATGCTTGTAAAGTCCGGAGCGGAAAACCACCAAACTTAAAATAAGATAAGCCGTCACAAAAACACCGAGTGTGTTGTTGAAAGCGTCTTTTGATGGTTCCGGTGTCCTGGTGCAGAGCAGTGAAACGTTGTGGAAAAGGCAGCAAGAGAGGACTGCGATGACGGCGTAAGCGCCTAAACGTTTGTATCTGAGCGAATTAGTGAAAATAAGGTTGGTATAAAAGCGGTAATGAATCCGGTATTCAAAAGGCAGCGCGAGATACGCGTACGGGAGGAGCAGAAGCACGGTAAGACCCATGACTCTAAAGAGGTCATCCCCCTTAAGCGTAACGAACCCGTTGCCTAAAAAGAAATTTGCGATTCTCACTAATATGCTGGTAAACAAGAATCCGCAGACCGAAGCAATCGCGATTTTCTTAGCCTCTTGTAAGTTGATTTGCAAGGCAGTTTCTCGATGATTCTCTTGGAAATAGTTGTGGAAATTTGGAGGATATTCTTTTTCTTTCTCTGTGCTGTAATTATCGGTTGCAACTCTCTTCGCAGGGGATGGTTCTGAGACGTATCTGTCTTCTCGAGGTTGATAGTCTCTCAGGTTTGAATAATAGCCGTAGTTTGTTTGCTGCTGGGTTTTGGGATAAGAGGTTGATGTGTATCGGACGCTTTCTTCAGGACGTTCTCTTCCGAAAAAGCCGTCAGGAGCTCTATAGGAACTGCTGCCGCCTCTGGTGTTACGCAGCAGACCTGAGGGAGTCTGCTGCTGGAAATTCAAGGGCACGCCCCGTAATGTTTGTGAATTCATAATTGGATATTTTACTTTTTATGTATTGGAGTCCCTCCAAAAATTAAATCAAAATGAATTACAAATTTCGGATTCGAATTTATACAGCGAGGCTGGATACACACTGATTTGTTGTGATGCTGGACCCTTGAACTATAAATACAACAATGAGAGAACAGAAACACAATGTGTGAACTAAAACACAAGACCATGTGAATAATTTATCCTTGAAATGAGTGCTTTCAGCTCAATTGAGAAAGTATTCATTTCAATTGCAATGAAAACTGATTTGTATGTTCTCTTTATAATCTCTTTGGTTCTGCGTTGGGAGGAGCCAAAGTGGTAGAATAGGGTTCGCTGCGGAGATAAGAGCTGCTTGATGAGAGATATTTAAAGAAATTGGTATGAAGGCTCTTCGATTTGCTGATTTGCTGAGAAGGACTAAGGTTGCGAGTGGCTCTTTCTTCTGATAGAAATCATTATCATAAATTTTTTGGAATCCATTGCCAAAGAATCCCTAGCCAAACTGAGTTTTGAGATAAACGTGAGTGTTATATTTTGGATACGTAGATTGGTTAATTGTGCGTAAGCAATCTGTTTATGATATAGTTGTGATTGCGCCTTTCAGATTTGCTATCTAAAAATCTCTATGATGACCAAATTTGCGTCATCTATTTTTAACTATTTAGAGTAAACTCTTTGACATAAATCTAATGACGTCGCTGATGCTATCAATATTTACAACTGATACGTATCTAGCCTTCTAAGAAATTCTCACAAAAATTCGAGAAGTGCAGTAACTTCGGATCGTTAAAGATTTTAAATTCTGCTGGAAATTTGCAACGTGTTTGGCTCTCTTTTATGCGACCTTCTTTCAATCACATTGCAAGCAATCAGAGCAGTTTTCATGAAGAAGGACCTCTCGATGAAGGACTAGTCTCAATCATTGATCGCGATATCATTTTGAGTTTCCTGGCTAACGAAGACAATGAGAATCTACCCTCCCCTTCAAGATTCAGGTAAATAATCCACGAGAATCTGTTAGAAATGTGAACTTAATGGTCCTTTTAGTGGAAAAATACCAAGCATGTTATCCGATATTCCTTACACACAACAACACGTCCTTCACTGTACTGATGCGCAGAACGCTTCAAAGAGAGTGAGGAAAAATTTAATAAGATTGTTATGAATCAATCTGTTGCACAGGAGACAGAGGCGGTAGAATTTCAGAGGAACAAATCAGAAGAAAGTAAATTTAAGCCTGGGGATGGAGCCCCTGAAGAAGGAACAACACGCAGCAGGCCTAAAAGAAGAAGCAGTAGAAACGTTGCAGCAATGAACTTGAATTTGATTGCTTCTCCTAACCCTAAGCCTAACATCAAAAATTCAGTGATTAATAAGATTAAACTGCTCATGAACGATGATGCTAATCCCTCGCAGGAGTATTATTCTCCTCATTAATATCCCCTTTTGCTAAATTCGTAATGATAAATGCAGAAATATTGTGGCCTCCAACGATCCTATCACTGCCGATGATGCTAGCCTCTCAAGAAATCTCAGTCATGAACTTGAGCCTCCCATAGCGAAGAAACCGAAGACTATCATTGGTAATGAGATGAAAGAAATTCGGACCTTATGGTTAATTAAACAAGATAATTATAACGCAAAAATCAAAAGAACCAGAGAATCTGCTAGAAATACTCGAGAGAGGAAAAACTTCTACATCCAACTCCTTGAGAGAAAAGTCAATGCACTCCAAGACGACATCAAACTTACTCAAAAGCAGATCGAACTCACGTCAGAAGCCATAGATAACGCTACAAAGAGCGCTTCTGTAACATCTGGTTTTTGTTTTATCATAATTAGCAATAACAGGTGAATAGAATGGCTGAAGATAAACAACAGCTCTTCATTAAACTTGATAAGGTGCTCAGCTCTGAAGCAGATGAGACACAAATCGACTGCATTTTAGACTCAATGAGAGTTCGCCTTTTCTCTCTCCTTTATTAATCTAAGACCCTTGCGGTTCTGTAGTTAAGGTATGGAGCAACTGGCGGGGAGAGAGAGAAAGCGATTAATTTCTATTTCAATCAAATTTTTGCTTTTTTCCTTCCGACACATATGAAATACCTCCTCTTAACCTCTAGCGAAGGTCCATTAATATTTTTCATTCCTGTACAAATTGGCTTTTGATAGGCAAGGATATCTTTAGCCCGAACTTTCAAGAGAACACCTCGATAACAAGTATGTTGAAAGGAAATTTATCGCTGGTTGAAGCAGCTAAAATTGATGCAACGTAATGTTAATAAATTTACAAGAAATATCAACTGATCGGAGTAGTGAGTTCTGGAGTGAGCTATCTCAGAATCTGCAATTGACTGAAAGCCAGAAAGAAGAAATCGCCAAGTATCGTCAGAGGTTTGCCATGGAGAAAGAAAAATTTAATAAGTAGGGAGAGAGATTAAACTTCAGCGTCTTTTATCATTAAATTTCGATCAGAATAATCAAAGACTTGAATTCTGAGAGGAAAGCGCTGCTCAAGGAGTCGAGATCATTGCAATCGTTTGTCGATGAAATTAGAGTCATCCTCAATCCTTTGCAGACTGCAAAAGTACTCACACTACTTGATAAGGTAATCTTTTCATGCTTTTTCCTTGAGCTAACAAAATGGATAAGAAAAAACACAACCAAGCACTCAATGCGAAATATCTTTGGAGAACTTCAAAGCCAGACCGCCGTGGCGAAAATAAAACTCATGTAGAAGCTCCACCCAAGGAAAGGCTATTAGAACTTCCCCGAAGAGTGAATTCAAGTCAAATAAACAAAACTTCAGAATTTCTCCAAGAAGAGATTATCCTCAAAAGATTACAAAGTAATCCTGCTGAAACAACGAATAGAAGAATTCATTATCTTCATAATCAATCTAAAAAGTAACTAATTTATCGTTGAGAGCATGCTATCCTGTTCAGTAATCTACATTTATATAATTATTCGGTCATCCCTTTCCTTTGTGTATTAATCATTTCCTTCACAACACAATGAAATAAATATTGTTTCGCTAACTAAGCCAACTTCGATCAAATCGTTTAATTTAAACAGCTTTATAAATTTCAGCATTTGAAGATCTTCACAATTTTCAGTCGCTAATAGCTCATACACCCTTTACATTTTCTCATAATATGATACCAATGGAACGACGAAGACAACCTGATCCTTGGCAAGGACTTTCCTTGGGTAACTCTTATTTCAATGTAAAAAAACACCTAAAATCGCGGAATTCGCAGAACAAGTTCTTAATCCGAGATACTACGATGCGTTTTACATGGACAACGACCCAGTAACTCAACTTCATTTCCCTTCTTTAACTCCAACCCAGAGCCGACGCCCTGTGAGATTTAACCCAAACGGAAGATATGACCTCGACGCGATTGATTACGATTATAATTGCAACCAAAACAACGATAACAGGTATAGCTGAAACCCTATCATTTCTATATTTGCGATAGAATAAGCGACGACGACTCGTTTGAAACTCCAAATTATGATTTTGACTACACGAGCAACTACGAACCATTGCGCTTCTCAATAAGTTCTCTTCGTCGCAGTAGAAACGAATTAACCCGCTCTCGCAGAACGGAGAGCTTTGGTGGCTTTAGTGGCACCAGAAGATCGGGATTTCTCACTTCTATTGGTAACTTTTAAGGAAAATAGCAATGCGATAATGTTTAATGTTATAGATACATTGTTGAATCCTCGAGTGAATCTCCAAGTGAAATTATATAGAAATCATGTGAGCTAATTCGAAATTTAGGCGGCAGAAGAAGAAGAGAAAAAAGAGCCGGTTGAGATCCCAGGGTTAACGAACGAAGAGCTGAAAAAACTGAAAAAAACTAAGACGGCCTCGACGAAAGACACTTGTGCTGTCTGCTATAGCAACTTTAAAACAGGTCGAGTCTAATTTGATGACAGTTTGGTATAACAGTGGCTAGGTGAGTCTGTTAGTATCCTACCCTGCAAGCATAGTTATCACGACCAATGCATTGTCCCATGGTTGAAAAATCATAAGACGTGTCCGATGTGCCGTCAAAATGTAATTGAAGGCTTCGCTAAAGAGGCTGCTGAGGCCAAAAAGTAGAAAATACCTGCGCTCTTATCTGATCCTAATCTTTTCTATATAGAGCAAAGACTACGGTACGTTCACTCACAAAAGATGCAAGAGGTGTTAGAAAAGGTCTAACATCTACAATGAGTGTATTTCGAATCTCTAAAGGGTCAAAACGATAAGCAATGATGGCCTTTTGCTTGCTTCTCAGTGATAAGGAAAACGAAGCCCTTGACTGAGACTATTAAAGATTTACCAACTATTAGAAGAATTAAGATATCTATATCGAATCTAATTTCCCTTTTTTTTAAAGGCTAATACCATTTTTTTCAGTCATATTTGCCTAAACCACTAATCTCATATTTAGATCAGATATTTTCTTTGCATAATTAAAAAAAAAAGAAAGAGACTGAGTTTCACAAGCGAACAAAAATTTCATTGTAAAATTCAATTCATTCTATCAAAAACCAAAATCACTTAGAACCTCCTCATTACAAAATAATAAAATAATAATCTCAGCGCTAGCTTATTATCAATAGCGTGAACCGGCTCCTAACCCGAATAAATGTGGTTTCGCTTGAACCGGCTCCATTTCCTCCTCCTCTCGATTGTCATAACCATCCTTATTCTTATTCTCAAGCGCTTTACAATGCTTTTGTAGCTTTATCACTTCACTCGCCAACGTCTTATTCTCACTGATGAGCTGCTTTATCTTCTCCTCATAAACTTTATGATTATTCCCTTTTGCCATTGTGAGCATCTTATTCTCTGCCTTCAACTCCATAATCATTCTCTCAAACTCTCTGATTGTATCGGCCATTTGCCTTATCTGGTTCTCGTCCGACGTACGCTTGTGGAACATCTGCGATCTCACTGCCTCGTTTTCTTCAAGTCTTTTCTGCAGTTCGGCGTTTTCTGTCACCAGGACTGCCAATTTTTGAAGTTTCTTCTGCAGCGCGGCTTTCGCATGTAGTTCAGGGACTTGAGGAAAACAAATTAACAAAGTCCTGAGCTAATGCAGAAATTACGCTGCTGTCCTTTAGCATTTTGACTCTTTTTTGGAGAGGATCTCAAAGAGGCATTCTCGCTCTCCATCTCCTCCAGCTTGTCATTGAAGTTTCTCACGCGCTCTTCAAATTGTTGTCTTTCTTTCTCAAGCTCAGCTGCTGATTTGTGGTACATAGTAGTGATTTTCAGAATGTTTTCCTTAGAGTTTTTCAGCTCTTGCTCTAGCCTCGCCACTTCTCTTTTCGAAGTGTTGTAGGTCTCTCTGAGCTCTTCAAGCATCGTCTCAAGCTCTTTCTTCGCGGTGCGCTCTTCCAGCAATTCTTCTTCTAAAACACCGGCTTTCTTTGGGTAGGGTTAGTAGCGAAGTAAGGACATATTGCGCAAAATTAATACATGCTCAAGCTTTCCAATTAGACTGCGTAGTCTAATATTCTCAATCTGATTCTCTGTTTGTGCGCTTCTGATGTTTTCAATCTCCAGGGATTGTTCGCGTAGTTTCCCTTCAAGCATGGCAATCAAAGATTTCTCGACTCTGGCCTCGACGGGCGCGATTAGAGCTTTTCGCTCTTTGATCGAAGGTAGAAAATGTTGTTCTGGTTCAACTTTAACAAAACTCCACAGTCCTCCCTAACGTTATGAGTGCCTTAGTTAAAATAGAGCTCGATGTGGACTGTATTACCCAAGGAGTGTCTTTAGAAATCAATACGCGCTTGAACTCGGGCGAAGGAGTGTGTTGATCCAACGCGAATTTCTTTGCATGAGAAAGGGAGTTCGCGGAGGCCGAGATGTGAGACTTGCGGTCTCGGAATCCTTTGGAAGTTGATGGCTCGGGGCTACTTTGCATTGATGTGATAAATAAAATAAAGCTCAATAAATCCAGAATTAATCTGAAGGCAAGCTCGTCATGTGAATAAAGCAAATGAGTATGATAAAATCAAAATTTATCCTCGCCTTTCTATTCCCAAGGAGACTCAATTCTTAAATGGGTCTGCGTTGAGCATAATTTTTTTAGTCTTCAAGGCTGTTGCTCAGGAAATTAGAGTACCAACAACCATAAAATAAGTATATAAGGTGGTATTTCGACTTCAGGAGTAGGAGAAAGGGAGACTAATTCCTCATATAAGATTTAACTGAAATATTTAATAGTGCAAATTTAGCCCACAAATATCCCCAATATAAACATCTTATGAGTACTTGAACAGAAGACAAAAGAATCGAGGTTTCAACAAACTTAAATTTTGAGGTTACTACGAAATAAGCTGAAATTGCTTATCGATTCTACAACATATTTTTTAATTGATTTTTCTATATAATTTTGATAAAGCAACGCTGAGGTGAAATATACGTACATATGCGTTTACTATTAACATTGAGGATTGGGTTGGGAGTTGAGAAGAACGGAAGCTAATGATCCGATTCCTTAAATTTTAGCTTTGCGCCATCTTACTTTTATTCGACTTTCTCCCTTGTCACCGATCTTGCTAGTATTACTCATTTAAGAGAATCGAATGAGAGTTTGTTTCACATCAGGGTATCGCAATATTGAGAGTTTTTACTCAGAATATGCAAATTTTTTCATATTATTCGCTCTAATTTTAAAGTATCTATTGAAAAAAGTCTTCTTGAAGAAAAAATTTTCGCGAAAGTAGAAAAGTGTTTCCGTATTTTTTTAACATTATCTTCTCATATTCTATATTGAAAAATTCTTCTAGTGTTGAGTCACCTTTGCCAAGCGCGTTGGAAGTATTGAATCGAAATGTCGGTGAAAGATACCGAAGGTTTTAGAAATATGAAGGATTTCAAGAAGTTTGTTGATTTCACGTGAATTTGTATATTTGATTTTAAAGCAGAGTCAATACCAGAAATGATATACAGACATGAGAAATAGTTCCCTCAAATTTACATTATCTTAACAATCTTCAAAACTCAGCTCCCATTAACAAACGTTGTCTATGTTGTGGGTGGGCTGGCGCTTTTTTTTTTTTGAAGGCTTAGAATTGCCCGTTGTTTCTCTCTCGCCCACCCTTCGGAGGATAGATAAAGAGTTTGTAATTTTTTCCAATTTGGGTTTTTCATGAGGGTAATGGCTGTTTTGTACTTTTTGATTTGGTTTTCCCGAAGATCGAGGACTTCTAAACTTTTCAAATTTTCATTCTTGGCAAGTATAAGCGCTCCTGCATCTGTGATCAAATTGTCTCTTAATGAAAGTTTTTTCAAATTTGGGCAAAATTACAAAAGAGAAAGGTGTGCATCTGTCAGATCATTGTTATATAAGTCCAACTGTTCTAAATTAATCCATGAGAGTGAGTGTTTCGATAAAGTATCGAGCAACGTAACAATATTGGGTTTTGGTGAATTTTGATTACTGAAAGCTAGATCCAAAGTTCTCGCCCTCGGAAACCACAGTAGATAGGCGTTCTCCAGATTAAATCCCTCCCCCTCCAAAAATTCAAAGTCTATGACTTGCTTCTTGCGATAACGAAGAACGGTCTGTCGTTGCGAAGAATATATTGCTAATTTATCAATTTCCTTCTCAAAACTTTCATTCAGCTCATTCATTATCAATTCAAAGTCAGCACGATCTTTTATTTCCCTGAATTTCTGATAGTATTTTGCATTCAAGCAATGCACATGCAACTGAAAGAAAGAACGCCTTTATCGGTAATAGCGTTTCTCTCTAAATTCAGGCTCTGTAAAAATTTTCATGAAGAGTTCTGTGCCAAGCTGATGCAGCCATCATCGCCTATATCATTAAAAGAGAGATTGAGTGACCGCAAATTGGTCCAGAAGGTGTTCTTCCCAATTAGTACGGCTCCGTTATCGCTTAACTTTGTTCGACTCAAATCAATGTGTTTGAGGTTCCTCCAGCTCATATTTTTGGAGATATATCTGGTGTTTCGTTCTTGATGATAATTCCAACTAATTGAGAACTTCAAGATTTGGAGACCAAACAGCATGTAACTCTTCGTTGATGTCTGGAATCCCACTATAACTCAAAGTCGTTGCCCCAAACTCTTCTCTGAGATAGTCAGTCAGATACTGCTTTAATTCAATTTTGAATTGCGCTTCTTTCTCATTTATGAGAAGCTCCGTATCGCTTTCTTTTATTTTCTCTAGCTCTATCGAATTCATTAGATATTTTAGAATTTAAAGCAAACAGCAGTTTTCTTGTCGAACTGACTCCTGAGTTGCCTTCTAAAACCAGTGACTTTTCAGGTTTTTTCATGAGCTATTTCTTCCTAATGCAAATGTACTTTCATCATCGAGCAAGTTATGTTGCAAATCTAATTTTTCTAGCTCGCTCCATGCTGTATTTCTTGCTAATCCAGTAGCTCCATCGCGCTCAATTCGATTATAAGATAAATCTAGATGCAGGTTCTTCCGATGAGTGTTTTTTCCCAATGCAATAGCTCCTTCGTTTCCTATCAGATTTCCTGACAGTCGCAGAACCATTAGCGTGCTCCAAGAGTTATTCTGAGCAATCTTGATAATTGCTTCATCATTAAGTCCGGGATTGTTGAGATAGATGATTTTGATGTTAGTCCATATCGCATTATTGGCAAGATGACTGTCTAAGTTTGAGATTTGACAGTTAGTAGCGCCAAGTATTTCGAAATTATATTTTTCGAGAGCTTCAAAGAGCTTTTGAGCGTTCTTTGGTCCAATTCTGGCGCCATTGAGCAGCAATTTCTTAATTTAGATGGATCTGTGACGTCGACCAATTCTACTTCTTCCTGCACACTGGATTCTTCTTCGTTCAACATGCTTGGAAACAAAGTCTAGCTCTGATTTTTATTGTAGAGGGTGTTTATAAAAATTAATCAAGATCGAGTGCAATTGCTCAGCATTGTATAGAGGATTAAGCATAGGTGTTTAATTTCAATTTTAAATAATAAGAGTCGATTGCGTGGTTAATAACGATCGCTAATTAAATTCAAGATGAATAAAGTTAGTGGCTGTCCACTCTCAACAACACTTAGGATAACAAAAGCAAGGGCAGCCTCTTCAAATGATATTTAGCTCATTCGTCGCTCCACTGAGCAGAAAAGAGGATCGCAACTATCAATGACGGTAGATCAGACATTGGATTTAAATTTTCTTCAGGAAGGTTTACGACCATATCACTCTTCAACATTAGCTTATGCTGATTGTTGAGCGACTTCCAAAAACAACAATATTGGTTTCTTCACTGAGGATATTATAACTCAAATTTATCAACCATCTCTTCTGATCCAATTTGAGTGTTCTTGACTTTTAAGATTAATAGAGTTACATTGCAAGTTTGTTCAAGATTTTCACAAATAAGGCCGGAAAATTTGCCTAGCAATAGCTACAGCCGTGTTTATGGGGCAATTGAGGCTTTTAATTCTTGGATTAGCCTCGTGACCGCGTACGAGTCCTAATTAGTGGTACTACAGTTCGCTTTCCTAAGCGACATATAAATTTGATTTTCTCTCTCTCTCGCTCTCTCTTAAACACCTTCGGAGTTAAATCACATTTTCTGTTAAATGTATGTCTTGAGGATCTTTGCTTTTTTCATTCTGCCTCAGAGAATTACACAATAGTATAAGAGTTAGAAACTATTAAAAAAAAGCATAAATGAAGTACACAATCATTTCAGGGGATCAAATGATGGCTAGAAGAGGCACCACTCTTAAGCGCGCAAATCAACCTACTGTACTTAATGGAAATTGTCAAAGAGAGTAATGCATCCAAGTTAAAATAAAGTGCTTAACAGTTAGAAACTCTTGCTGAAAGTTGTCGGTAAAAATAATCGAATTGCAGGTAGGTACGCCATTCTCAAGCAGATTTCAGTGATTCTGGGATTCGATGAGGATTTTCTCTCTAATTAAGCCCATTTATTACGAAAAACTTAGTTTGAGTTTGTGTGAGTCTCAAATCAAAGTGGCTTCTAACTCACGCTATAATCATTTAAAACCGTCATTAAATTAAGGTAGGCACTTTTACTTGATGAATGAACTCTTTTGTTCCTACCATCCTCGAGGTATAAGCTTCTTTGTTTGCGGGGCAGTTGAGTAATCAATATTATTTGAACATTTTACAAGAATTTTTCTCAATAGAAATTGATTGCAACAAATTTTATTGATTGTAGAGTCGTGGATAAGTTAGTCGATAAATTCAAAATTGACGAAATGTGGTTGTATTCCATAAAGTTATGAAATTAGGATATGACGAGATCAAGCCGACGAAGGTAATGCATTGAGTTTTAAAATAACAAATCATAGCTGACGAACAAGCTGACGACAAAGCGATGAATTTTAGATGAAGACCTCGATTGATCGATCGAATATTTAATAGCGGCTAGGAACTTCATGAAGAAATTATTTGTATTAGACACTAATGAAGAAATGAACAGATACAATACTGATGGGTTAAAATGAGGATAAGCGCATCGCATTTTGAATAAAGTGATTATTATTTTTCATAAATTTTGTGTTTTCAATATTTCTGAATATACTCAAAATTGACAGGTCATGATATAATGCACATGAGATCTATTTTGGATGAACCTCGAAAAAACTCACAGAAGATCCTGACTGCTAGATTAATGGTGATGAAAAATTCTAGTTTCCATGAAAAACAAAGAGATAGTGCGCCAACTGAGAAAGAAAGCCAAGCAACACAAAGGAATTACTTTTTTATCTATTGAAAATGGGATGTACGAGAAATTTGTTGATCTCTCTTCAGCCCTCGCAAACAATATTTAGGCATCCTGTATTCTTTTCTCATTAGTGGAGTAAATTTTTTCGCGTTTTGCAAAAGAAAGTTGAATGAATCTGAGTCAAATTGGTCTTGAATGGATTTTGAAGGGTCTCTATGGGTTGCATAATTTGGATGTTCAAATTGTCGAAATTTGATCCATTTTTCAGTTTTAACTTACTTGTAGGAGCACTGTTCGTCTCCCGCAATTTTTGAATGTCTCTCGCTTCATAGTAGATGCCCTTGGCAATTGGTGCCCTTCTCCCGCGAAAAAATAGGCGCTGAAATTCATTTTCAGCGTCTGACTACAGTTAAAAAATCATAACCGCGAAATTCTCTCTTTATTGAATTTGTCTTTGATCAAATAGCTTGAGAAGAGAAGTTAATTAAAATTTTCTTTTCCCATTATTATCAAGAAACCAAGAAGCAATGGGCCAGAAAAGTACTCGTCCAGTCCTGACAGAGTCAACAAGCACGAGAAACGCATCAAGACTTTATATGCTTAGCAATTCGATGGAAATTGGTATTAGTGCTTTGATTCACTTATTTTGATAAGATTCTCCTTTTTTGCACTCTTTCTCTTTCCAATCATAAAATAAATCTGGATAGCAAAGGCATCTCCTATATCTCCAGCACTACTTGTCTGGTCCTCATGTGTCAATAATAAGATTCGTATCGTTGAACTCAAAACGAAGCAGGAGATTGCTAACTTTATTGGAGCTAAACTCAACATGAGAGGTAGTATTTTAAACTTATCCTTCTCAATTCGAACTGATAACTATCTGCGAAGAGTCGGGAAGCAGTTCAACTCACGTGAGGGAGATTGCAAACACAGGACTTCTAGTTTCTGTTCATCATTGTGATAACACATCCGCTAACCTCGAAGTATTTGATATCTCACGGAAAGGGCAAACAAGGAAAATATATTCGTTCGAGGAAGTTGCTGGAAGTAGAATCATCTTTAAAATCCATCTCATAGTCATTTCAGTGACTGGATTTGGAGACGTGACCTATAATCCACGGAGAAGTATTCTTGGTGCAATCTCTGTGGGAGGAAAGATAGCTTATCATCTTTATGACATCGCAATTGGAAAAGCTGGCAATATTGTAAAACTTATCCGGAAATCCAAATGGCACTCCCAATATAGCACTAGAAGAGGTATTAATACTTTTGTTAGTATAGTTCTATAACAAAATTACTTCTAGAGAATTACATAGCGAGCCTTGACTTCAGTCCAAGTGGTGAGATTGTAGCAACTATTGACCGCTATGGAACATGCCTATTATCAGATGTGGACACTCACAATTATAGCTTCGACATTGGGATGAGTGGGCGTGGCGGTAAGCGACATTTTTTCAATATCTCGAATTATCAATGCCTTCATTCACTCCAACCGGGACCAGATATATCTGTTCGCTTTCAAATATTAATTTGTCGCGACATTAAAATAATTAGTTTTTAGATCCTTGGGGGCGATGCAGATGGAGCACAAATACTGATGAACCCTTACTATTCGTCAAGCATGATGAGAGGCACCTCAATATTCTAGACGTTAAGAAGAAAAATCTTATTTTGAAGAGTTCTATTCAGCTCGAATCACGTGGTGGATATAGAGGTAAGTACAGTTAATAAGTTTTTACTTTTTTTCTCTTTCGATGCCTTGGCTTGAATTACTATTAAAATCCCATGAAATGAAATAGAGGCTGCGCTAAGTCTTTTCAATGAGAAAAAGGATTGACATGTTAATTTTTTTATCTTTGTGTTTCTTGCTTGTTCTTCATCTCCGATTTAATATTCACTCCTTTTAGCCGAGACTTACTGGATTGATGTTTGTCCAAACAATGGAAACCTACTGGCTTCAGGTGGTATTGATAAAAATGTGAAGATATTTGACAAACGAGTATCTAAGATTGTCAAAACTTTCAAGGGCATTCACAAAGGTAATATGTTTTTATTTGCTTAATAAAATTGAAGCTAACGCTCGAATTCTTATTATTTTCTAGATTTGATCTACTGTGTACGATGGAGTCCAAGCGGTGATATGCTCGCGAGTGTTTCAAATGATGCTACAGTAGCATTATTGGACTTCAAGACTGGAAAAAAGCTTTATACTAGCAAAAATTCAGATCATAGTAACTTTTCATTGCTAATCAATAATAACTCGTCTCGTTTAATTATTAGCCTGCCCTACGTCTGTCTGCTTTCTTTGAGATTACAGCCATCATCACGTCAATTGAAAGCCACAAGGAAATATTGATAGAATAGGTATTGTTAATGACGATTAGTTCTGAGAATCAGCACTACGTGAGTATCTTATATATTCTCATGTACATGTCTTAATTTCATCATGCTTTCTTCCAAAACATAAGAGTAATCTCTAACAAATTTATTTAGTTGCAAAACGGTGGATCAGTGCTGAATTTATCAAAGAAGCCCTAATGGCAAAAACGATTATAAATAAACTAACTAACAATAAATCACAATAATTGTAGAATAATAAACTTTGAGAAGCGAATATTTTTTTTTTTGTAATTGTGACAGAAGCTAGAGCAGACAGCTTTATTTGCTTATATAATAGAAATCTTGTTCAATGAGCTCAGCTGTGAGTAGAAAACACCTACTATTGAAAAAAATACACGCTAATTGGAAATTAATATATCACTGCAACTCTTGAAAATGATATCAACCTGAAGATGAAAGCAGCTCTGATTCTTAAGAATGGAAGATTAGAAATCGGTTTTAAAGTTATGCCATGCCATTCATTAGGTTTATGTTGTCATTTTCAGAAGAGGGCTAGGCTTTTCGATGATTGATAAGTTACGAATTATTTATTTGGTAATTTCAATAAATCGGAACCCTTACGAAGGCAAACCGTGTATCAATAGATATGCATCCATTTGAAAATGCCTAATTAGAGAAAGAGAGAGATACTTCATAAATTCTGCATTTTCAAAGAACGAGACAAATAATTCTCTCCACAGCTCTTTTTATCAATATCTAAAAGGTTTAAAATATTCGCTAAACCATTCCAACCCATTTGTTTTTTCTAGGAAAAAACGAAATTTAGAATAATGTATCTGCTTGAATGAATTAAAATGTGCTCCAAGGGTGGTGCATATATCTCTTAGTTGTGAGCGCGACCTTGAAATGATCATCAGGATTATTTCGCCCTTCGGCTCTTCTTATTGCAGTTTCAGGGCCTTTATTTAATTTTTCTTGATTAGGGTAAAATGAAAACTGCCCGGAAAACCTAACTCTGAGCTAGAGAAGTGACTTGTGGAAGCATCCTCTCCTTTTTAAAACACTGAGAAACAATGTCAATTACCCTTTCGAACTCCATAACAACAATATCATGGGTAGGAAGTGAAAAAACAAATAAATTTGATATTGAGTATACCTTCACTCTGCTAAATCTGCTTAAAATTGATTAGATATCAAAAAAAAGATTGCCCGAATTCTCAGTTTTGGCAGTGCTGGTATATAGGTATCTCTCAAGTTTTTTTGTTCTTCTTCCCCCTATCCTATTTCTCTGTTTAAAGGGGTGAGAAATTCCATAGTTTCCAATTTCAAGAGTTTATTTTCTATCTCAGTAAAGATAGAAAGGCTTGCAAAAGAAAGATATTCTTCTCTTCCATATCTAGAGGAAGCAGAAGGGCCTTGCAAATCTTGTAGAAATACAAAAACAGTTTCCCGATCCTTGAATATCAATGATCCAATTTTGAAAGGTAGTCAAGCGAAAAAATGTCTAGCAAGCTTCATAAAGGATGTAGTGTATTTATCACCAGAATACACCTTGAGGACTTCAAGATTTGGAGACCATACAACATATAACTCTTCGTTGATGTCTGGAATCCCATTATAACCCCAAGTCGTTGTCCCAAACCCTTCGCTGAGATCCCAATATCTCAGTAATTGTTCTCTTCTTTCATCTTTGCAGTCAGTCAGATACTGTTTTAATTTACCTTTGAATTGCGCTTCTTTCTCATTTATGAGAAGCTCCGTATGGTTTTCTTTTACTTCCTCTAGCTCTTTACTGAATTCATTAGATATTTTAGAATTTAGAGCAAACAACAGCTTTCTTGTAAAAGTGATCCCTGGGTTGCCGTCTAAAACTAATAGCCTTTCCAATTTACCCCATGAGCTATTTCTTACTAGTGCAAATGAACTCTCATCATCAAGCAGGTTATGCTGTAAATGTAATTCTTTTAGCTCACTCCATGCGGTATTGCCTGCCAATCCAATTGCTCCATCTCGTCCAATTCGGTTATAAGATAAATCTAGAAGGGGCAGATTCTTCCAATGAGTGTTTTTTCCCAATGCAATAGTTCCTTTGTTTCCTATCAGATTTCCTGACAGTCGCAGAACCATTAGCGCGGTCCAAGAGTTATTCTGAGCAATCTTGATGATTGCTTCATCATTGAGTCCTGAATTGTTGAGATAGATGATTTTGATGTTAGCACATGTCGAGTTATTGGCAAGCTGGCTGCCTGAGTTTGAGATTTGACAGTTATTAGCGATAAGTATTTCGAAATTATATTTTTCGAGAGCTTAAAAGAGCTTTTGAGCGTTCTTTGGTCCAATTCTGGCGTCATTGAGCAGCAATTTCTTAATTTAGATGGATCTGTGGCGTCCACCAATTCTACTTCTTCCTGGTCATCATCAACGTGTTGACTTGAAAGGTCCAGTTCGCTTGAGTCGTCTGGAAACTGGATTCTTCTTCGTTTTAACATACTTTTAGGTGCAAAATCTAGCTCTGAATTTTTTAGTGGATTTGAAAGTGTTTAATTAATATTTTAGAATCGAATAAACTCGGGATTCTCAACTAGAAATTTGCTCAGTCAAAAGAGCAATTTCCCTTTAACGCTTGAAAGTTTTCGAATCATTTCCAGGGTTAGTTTGCCTAAGTCTTCCTGCTTAGATAATTGCCTATGTCTTCGAATTTGGCAAAAAGGAAATCACTTTCATTCAACTAAATTCGATTTCTATTTAGCAGAAAAAAATCCAAGACACCGACGGAAAATATTCACATATGATGAAAAGCGAAAGTGAATCGACAGAGGACAGCTGCCTTCAAGAAATCTTAGCAAACTAACTTGTTAAGAATTAAAGATTTGCGAGAGATAAAATTCGCATTGATTTCTGCTCTAAGATCAGATTTCGATTCTGTCCTCCAGGTTAGAAGTAATCTCACCGAATTTTAGTCAATCAGCAAATTTCAGAAAATTTGTATCTCTCAGAAAACCACGCTGAGGCAACCCAAACAAACGCTAATCTGCAGAGAATGGCTTCAAAATCAATCGCTGTCAGGCCTCAAACAGCACAAGGAAAGACTACACTCGCTAAGAGTATAGATTTAGCTCCAAAGCAAACAGTTCAGAGAAAAGTAGACTTAGCCAAGCAACAGGTCCATCCTTCGAGCACAAACCCCCTTAGAATGGCCCTCAAAGCATCGATGTCAAAGCAAAACCAACCGACAAGCCTACGCCGAGCAGGAGCGAGGCCAATTTCAGCGAACACGCCAATGCTTGCCTCCAAATCCACTTTATCCACCCAAAGGCCGGTTTCCCAAGCAACGAAAAGGCCAATCTCTCAAGGCATGAAAAGACCAGCGACTTCTCAAGCCATTCGAGTTTTCCAGAAATCCGACGGAAAAGCCGTGGTCAAAGCCAAAGCAGTAAGTTCCATAAAATCACCTCAACAGAAACAAAAACTGCAACCGCGATGCTGCGGTATTTGCTTTGACCTCTTAGTTACGAACAGAATTTGTACGATGAGGGCTTGTGGGACAAAATTTCATTTCAAGTGTGTTAAAGACTACATTCTTGCCTGCGCCAAGTCTTTCGATCTCTTATTCAAATGCCCATCGGAAAAATGCGCGACACAATTGGATGAGAAAGAAGTGGCAATCTTCTTGTCTCAGCAAGAAAGAGTTGCCTTTATGAGAAAGCTGAACGAGAAGGAAGCAATGGAAAATCCCACGAAGCTGACGATTTGTTCGACCCCTGATTGCTCCCATATCTTTACCATTCCAGCAGAAAACCCTGATGCATGTGCAAACTGCCCTACCTGCAAAAAAAGCACTTGTTTGTTCTGCAAATTGCCATACCACAGAAACATGACGTGTGAAGAAAATAAAGTATTCAAGCGAGCTGATATTGCACTCTTCGAACGTTTCGCTGCGATGAATTGGAAAAGGTGTATGAGGTGTCTGTTTTGGATTGAAAAGCGCGAAGGGTGCAATCACATGACGTGCAAGTGTGGACATCAATTTTGCTATGCTTGCGGATTGAGATGGAAGACTTGCTCTTGCTGAGTGCGGTCATAAACAAAGAAGGGAGAAATCATAGGAAATTATGTATTGCTAATCAATGCATGATAATACTGGTATAAGGCCTTATTATTGGCCACTGTAATTAGTACTAGTTAATTGATCTATGAACTCTAATTTGACTTAAATGAATTCGAAGACTATTCTCTATATATTACTACGGATGGTTGTTTGCAATGGAAGTTTAATTAAGTACACAAGTATACTTTGAGAAAAAGTCTCAGTATTCGTGAAAGAACTCTCGAGATTTTCTGTAAAACAATCCTATGAGCAAGACTCAATTCTGATTTCCATTGGAACTTTAGAAGGATGCATTCATTTTGAAGTCTACACATTTGGAGATGAGCTTCTCCAAATGACTGAAATGTGGTGATCTAACATCCCGCCACGCTCTATTTAGGCAGTAACTACGTCGGTGATGAGGGAGCGATTGCACTCAGCAAGAACATTACCTGGACCAAGCTTGCCAAACTCGATATACCTCAAAACAGAACATCACTTGGACTAAACTCGACATACTTAGTACATAGTGTATATTATATTTTTTTTGGGTTGGAGTAGAAAAAGAATTCTATCTCCTTTTAATCAATAGCCAGCAGGCATGGACAACTACCAATACCAATGCTCATTCCATATCTTAGGACGACATCCACAAGAGGGCCGACAATCATTGCAGAATTTTATTAATTTCACAAATGCAAACCTATGGATCGATCTTTTTCATAAATTGTCGAAGGCGGCCAATTCGTCTGTGTTCAAAGCTTTGTATTGTTCACATGCCATGTGCGATATGGGGCTTTGTAGAGTAGACAAGTAGCAATCGCAATCAAACACCTAAACCATCCTCCTGGCGGCATTTGGAATAATAATGTACTCTGTAAAATAGAGAAATATGGATTCTGATTACTTCTAACCAGGCACATAAGTTCTTAAATTTGGCTGTAGATGAGCAATGTTGGCAGCGACAACACTTCAAAAACTGTCACAGACAAACGTTTGGAAAATTCTAAAAGAAATCCTGTGATTATTATTACTATTTTCCTCTTATTACAGTCTTTTATCTAATATAACATTATTTAGATGCATTTTTCTGAAAAACACAAAGGTGAACGTCTTCAAATTCTTTAATTCCGAGTTTTTCCTCAGCAAACGAAACGAAATTTTGGAATGGTTTCTCTCCCTTCTGATTTACGAATGCAGGAATATTTGTTTTCTTTCGTATTTCCCAGCCCATCTTCTTCACAACTCTCAGGGAACCTGGATGAGTACAAGCCATGGTGGCTGCTTGCGCCTGTGTTACGAGAGGATGTTTCTTCATGGTCCAAGCCATTAAATCTTCATACAAACCAAGTTTTCTATACTTTGAAGCAGTCGAAACACAAACAAAGTCAATAACATCGAGAGGCTGTTGACAGATCTGTTCAAGCTCTTCGTCTCGGTAGCATTCTTCAAAGAATTGCATAAATGATTCAAAGCGTTTGTCTTCCAAAATAGAAGGCGGAAGATCAAATTTGTAGACGTCAACCACGAGTAACACAGCAGCTACCTCAATCGTTTCCTGATCAACACACAACACTCCCAAACCATCTGCAATAGAACGCTTTACAAAGCAGTTGGCCATAGGTTTTATCATTTCAGGCGTATGGCCTAAATAGCTATTGATCGGTTCTGCAGTACTGAAGTTCTCAGCAATTAGGTCCGTGACCGTCTCTTGATCTGAAAGAGTAAGGGGTTGGATGGCGAATTGCTTTAATGGATTGATCCGTGAAGCAAATCTATGGCAGAACTTCAGCATCTGAGTTGATCTTTTTTTATTTTTTTATTTCAATCAGGATTAACAATAAAATTTTCGATCAGCAATTTGCAATTTTGAAATTTCGAGAAGTCTTTACTAATCGCACGACTCTGAAATTAGACTCGCAAATCAGCAACCCAATCTACCTTGGGCAAGTGTGAGGTGCTAAAGGTGTTGGAGCTACTAAGATATCAATGATTTGTAAGGTTCGTGAATTTTGAATAGTTATTGGTTTTAGTTCATTTAAAATTTGTGTATTATTATTATCATACTCTATAGTTGAAAACAATACCGGTGATTCTATAGCTATGAAAACACAGCCGATCTTCTGAGAAGTAGTATGCATGACTTAATTTTGAAGAGTAATTTGAACAAAACAACAAGCAATAAGGTTAAGCAAGAAATCGCTATGATTTACTCAAGTGCCTGCAGAGAGACCGGTCGGGTTCAGTGCTATCCTGCATACGTAATCCGATACAATTGAAATTAAAATAATCTTGCAGATTTCAATAAGTCAGGGTTGTTAGATTAGGTAAACTAATGCTCATGGGAATATACCGTGAGGACCAGACACCTTCTTAGACCAGTTTGAGTTATTGGTGAGCCATCTCAGTGTGGCAGATCTCTCTTCCCTGATTAATTACTGAGTTTCCCAAAAACTCTTAAAAATAAGTGCTTTTGATCTCTTAGAATGAAAAATTCCATCACTCTCTCCATTTTCATTCATCTCCATCAAAAATACTCTCCTAAATGAGTTCTGCTTTGAAAAAGCAATCTCAATTCGTAAAAAGTTGGAACTATTGAGCTTTCACTTTTTGATTCCATGGAAGTACTCCCAAAGGAAAGATTTCAGCTCAAAAAACGATTAAAATGAAATATAATTTTTGTATAAATTACAGTAACGGCCAAAATTTAATCCTAATAAATTATCATGACTCAAGAAACACAACAGCAGCCCAAACAAGGGTTCAGAAAAACCCAGAGAACCCAGAAAAACCAGAGATTCCAAAAAAGCCAGCGAAGCCAGAGATCCCAGAACAGTCAGATAAGTCAAATAACTGGTATTCTTTATCGCTATCATTACTAATAAGAAATTTGAGATTTCAAAAAAGCAGATATTCAGCTAGAGACAAGAAGATGGTTCATCTTCCTTGGAGTTTCTCTTGTTGGGTATGATGATTATATATATTTGCGTGGCACTTGTAATTCTCTAATTAGCTTCTCAAATGCTATGCCATCGTCCATAGTTTCGCTGGTAATCACTGAGACTGAAGAGTATTATGGTATTGGAAGCGAAGCAGCTCTACAATTCATTAATGTCTTCGCTTATGCCTATTTACTTTTTGGTTATTTGGTATGGATATTGTCAGATAATGCAATTCTCATTCAGTTTTTCAGTTTTCAGATTTTTTTTGTTGACCACTTTGCGCCATGTTTGTTGATTACAGCTGCATTTAATGCGGCTAGTGGTATTTTGAAATGGGTAGCAGCGGACAACTACGAATGAGCGTTTATTAGTCAATGTTTGGCTGCGTTTGCTAAATGCGGTTGCTTGCAAGCCCCATCAGGTAGAGTTCAAATAGATTTGATATTATATATAGCTCATGATTTCTCACAGTGGTTGCTGAACGGTGGTTTGGAACAAATGAACGATTTTGGGTGCTCATAATTGCGACATTTGGATCTTATTTAGGTTGGGCTTTCGGAAAGGTTATTCCTTGCTCCTACATGGCTGCTGACCCGATCGAAGTAAACTTATCTACAAACTCACCAACCTACCAGCCAACTCTTCGACATTCATAGACAGCATTTCCGAAACTTTACTTCATGCAGATGATTATGATGACACTTCCTTTCCTCGTATTCGCCTTTTCAATTAGAAATCACCCGAAAGTCCCACCAACTGCTGGAGCGGTATCAATGACTTACAATATGATCTGTTTAATTTTGTTTTATTTTGTCTTTTCTCTC
>ENA-UOTZ01000808-UOTZ01000808.1-compost-metagenome-genome-assembly--contig:-NODE-808-length-25080-cov-10.084510_pt1 | contig 25080 bp, 23 predicted proteins | sample MGYA00238144_ERZ746983 | MGnify/ENA primary metagenome ERZ746983 (study PRJEB28759, sample SAMN06268863) | compost metagenome | isolation source: single cell | place: USA: California, Emeryville, Joint... | reverse complement strand
TTCTTAATGGATCTTGAGATCCTCTTTTCGCTCAAGCCTTTCATCCTTCAGAACCAGTCCTTTGATATCATCGAGCCTAACTATCTCGATAAGATCAAGCTTGATAGCCAGAAAACTTCTCATGAAGTTGCTAAACTGAGTTATTAAGAGAATATTAAAAAAGAAATCAGTATATTTTTTCTTAATACTAATCTCTTCAGTAATCATTAAGGAGGTTATGAATTGAAAATCGATGATTTTAAAAATATGATATAAAAACAATTATGAAAGTTCAGTCAAATAAAAACGAATTAAAATATCTGATGTCAAAATAATTCGTTAGCAACGAGTAACATTTTGGCTTGTTGTATGTCAAACTACAACGACACGTCTTTTACTTGCAAGTTCATTTTGTTAATGAAATCATAGATGAGTTTGAAATAAATTCAAACAGGATAGATAAATAGCAAAATTGTCATTGAAGATCTGGTGAATATACATATATGAACTCTTCTCTAATACTTCCATTTAAATCTCCATTCTAGTTTATATTCTGGAGCGGATAACTGTTTCTGAGACAGTCAGCATCGTTTCTGAAAAGAGTATCATATCGCTCCTGACTTGTCGCTGCAACTTTATACTTATTATACGACTGCTTATTGAAGACAAATATTGAGGCTAATATATCTGAGGGAAGAAAATAAAACACAATTCCACAAGCCAAACTACAGAGCGAGAGCACCAACGTCGCCATACTTAGCCCGCTCCCAAGCGTCTGATATAAATTCGCATAAGACACCGCAGCACAGGAATAGATAAATTTGAATCCACTGGAAGCACATGCTACAACACATGTCAGCAAAACTCCGAGTTTTATCGTCGTGAAGACCGCCAATCCGTATTCATGTCCTGCATACTCCGGTTTCGAAGATTGATATAGCAGCTGCTTCTTGTAGATCCAGTAGATGACGACTAGGTAAATCCAGCAGCATACCAGGTTAATAGGAGCCCAGACGCAGGTTGTCAATGCAAAAATCACGATGGACAAAAGGCTTGTGTACACCTTCTCCAGGTCGAACTCCGGATTTTGAAAAATTCTGTTTACTTCTTGCTGGCTGATTCCTACCTTGACCCCTGCAAGAGCTTTCTTTTCGATTTCTCTCCTTAGAAGGCTACCTGAGAGGTTATAAGTCTTTAAACACGTAATCAAAACCCCAAAAAAGAACATAGCAAAAGCCTCGTAAGTTATTTCTTGGATAGTTAGGGTCGTTACAATGCCTCGGCTGATTGTTTGGCTTGAAGTTAGAAATGAGAGACTGCTGTTTGTATAGGCCCCTGGATAGCCTTGATTTATTAGAAATATGGTTCCGATAATACTGGAGTTTAATATCTGACAGAGATACGTTCTTTCTATCCGAGCAGTGGCTCTTTCGATCTTTGAATGATGCTTTTCATACAATACGGCTTTTTCAACAGCCCATTCGATGAGGAGGTTGCCGAGGATGATGAGTATTGAGAGCAAGGAACTGAAAAATTGAAGATTGCTAGCGCTGATAGTAGTGGCATGAGCGATCAATAAAATAGATGTAATATTCATTGCTTGAATCGCTGCTATAATGAAGCCTGTGACCAAAATCCCAAAAAACTTCCTTGTGATTCGCTGGCTATGGCTAAAACCCAAGTTTTCCCACAATATATCAATTGGATATGGTATTTTTGCAGCCCTTGGCACGCTTTTAGTCTCTTTGAAAGGACGAGCATCCCTTCTCAAACAGAAACCACAAATTCTCCTTCCGTAAATATTGAAAACTTTATCACAACTTGCTTGAGTTGCAAAAGTCACAAATGCTACTCCAGTTGGGCTCTTCTGAGCGTTTTGGATCTTTTTTCTGCTTAATTCCAATTGATGTGCGAGATCGCCGAACTTTTTTCCTCGCTTGCTTGCCCATTCCTCTAAAAAATGATATTTTTCAATTTCTTTCATTAAATCTCTAAGGTCATCAACTTGAATCACTTCAAGGACTTCATGCCCTTCAAGTTCAAAATGCTTCTTAATATCCTCAGTGCTCGCGTCTTTCGGGAGTCCTTCAATCTTTAAGGCAAAATCACAGGGATGAAATTGATTTTGCGATTTAGAGGCTCTTTCAAGAAAACGGCTCCTTGAGAAAATAAGACCGAGCATGAACACAATTAGAAGACTTGTGAGAATAATTGTCTCCTTAAGTGTGTATTCAGCCTCTTTGCTGGATAAATCCGAATAAGATAACGAGTTCGGAAAGCGGCTTACAGCCGATAAATCCGTTGCCCAGGACCGAAAACAAGAAATTGGATTTAATTTCAATGCCGTTCCAACACTGGTTTCTCCGGTTAATGAAAAAGAGTCGTTTGAAGAGACTGCACTTTGTGTATTAAGCCCAGATGTCGGAGAGATGTCGACGCCAAAGTAGCTATCATAGTCATTTCTTAAGCAATAGATAGTTGAAATGTTTATATATAATGAGAAAATGCCGAAAGCCAAAACAAACAGGCAAAACAAGCGGATTAGATGCTTGCCAAATTGAAACACTTGGGAGTAAGCGTCACCAAAGCGCCGAAACTCGTTCGGATTGATACTCAAAGGAGGTAATTTAGTGCTTGTATCGAAAGTAACGGTCTCTTTAGCTTTCATTTGAGCATATTGTAAATCGATACCGGTTTTATGATACGCTTCTTCAGCTTCCAAGTCGATATTATCTGTGGGAGTCTCGGAATCTCCTTTCTGCCGCTTTGCGATTGGGAAGTCGGGGCTGACTCCTGAACCTTCTTCAACAGAGTTGAGAGGAAATTTTGAGTTATTAAGATCGAAAGACTCGTTCATTTTTTGTCGACGCTTCAAGTCTGGAAAAACACTTGCAAGCTCTTTTTCGTCAAAGCTCATGGAGGTTTTGATATGGACATCATCAGTGGGAAGGTAGTTATTGACAAGCTTGTTAGTGTTCGATTCAGCAGCCATAGCTCTCCAATTATTTTATGTTTTAATTGCGGGTTGTTTAAGACCAGAATAGTTTATTTATTGCTATCAGAAATATTGATGGTTATTGTATTATCGGATTTTGTTGGAAATCTGATCTCATTCAAGTCAAGTTTATTGAGTTTTTCTCGGTTGAAAGCTTCCCTGACAAAAAGCTAGCTGCTTAATGATACATTATCAAAATATTATCAAAATAAGTCCTATAATATGTTCGTGTGTATCAAATCAAATAGAAATATGTTATTCAAAGGAAGTAAATTTGCTCAAAAGTCTGTTTCAGTCTCTTGGCATGCTAAAGACTAACAAGGAATGCATAAAAAGCATCTTTACATTTCAGTACTCATATCTTGAAGGAATTACGAACAAAGGATCCTAAGAAAATATGATCAGAAACGAGCTTCTGTTTATGACGATATTCTGCTTGATTGAGATTGATCCTTTCTGAACTAACTGTTAACTAAAGAAGTTGTCTCGAGCTGACAGTGTTTCTTTGAGAAGCAGTTTCTGGAATTCGGGTTTCCTTACTGTTCAATAAATTCTTTAAAAAGGTAGTCGGCGAGGGCCGGAAGTTGGAAAATTTCATCTCAGTGCTTCCTTGTGAGAATAGACCACGTAGATTGAATAATGAAATCGAAGATACCTTATAAAAATTGAGATCTCGTAAGTTAATTCAATTTTTGTTGAAATGATCCATATTTTAGGATGTTATATGAGCGATGGAGGTGAAATGAGAACCATCAAAGCACTCTCTCTTGAAGAAAGACTTTTTCTTTTCTTTTCTTTCATTCTCTCAATAATAAGCAATATATTCGATCTTCAAACCTGAGTTTTTGTAATAAAATTGGATTTATCATTTCTGACGATGGAATCTGTCAAAACGATCACTAAAGACTTCTATTGTAGAAAGCATCCTAAAGAAAAAATTCTGAGAGTGTCATCAAATAGTTCCAACGTCCTCTATTGCATAGATTGTGTTCTTGCTATAGCAGACAAAGAAACAAAAGAAACAGTTCTTCCAATCGACGAATTCATTCAGCGTACAGTCAATTCCTTTGAGAAAATCACGCCACAAGGGACGTCTCTCCGAGTAGACCCTCCAAAGGAACTTCTCCTTCTCTTAGACGGTGAAGATGAAATTATTGCCAAGTTATCAGCTCATATTGAAGCTGAGAAGTTCAAAGTGGAGATTTCTTTCGGAGAGATAGTCCAAACTTTCAGCACACTATGTAGTAGCACGAAACAACAAATTCTCTCCAACTTGGATAGCCAAATCTACGCCTTCCGCAATAATTTCCGCTTTCTGAAGAGAAAGGTGAACAAGTACTACAAAAACCAAACTGACAACGATAAATTTACGCTTACTACTGAGAAAGAAATAGTGTCAACTATCAATAAATGCGAATCTGCTTCCGACTTGGAATCTCTTATCAAACAAATCAATGAGGAATTGCGTGAAAATATGTTTTTGGATAGTCTAGACTGCAGAACTGAAGGTGTAAGTTTAATGCTTGAGGAAATGAAAAATTCGATCAGATCAACAGAAGACAAATTGCCGAGAACCCAGTTTTCTGACCCGATAGAGTTGCAAAGCATGATAGATAAACTCGAAAAAGCGTTAAAAGATTTCATTGGTGGAGTTTGTTCTATTGAAAATGAAATCCTAGAATTACCGACTGGGCTCGTATATCCACATATGGATTCAAAGATTATCAAGAACCCTGAAGATGTCGCAATGCTTAAAAAATGGTTGTCATCGAGCCCATCCACCATCAAATTTAAGCTGTTGGTCAGAGGAACTAGAGACGGTTTTAATCATGAAGCATTCCATCGAAATTGTGAATCTAAGAGCAATACTCTCGTTTTGGTGAAAACGGAATATGAGAAGGTATGTGGTGGGTTTACTGAGCTGAATTGGGAAGGAACTGGGACTTACAAAGAACAAACCAAAGCTTTTCTTTTCTCGATTGATCTCAAGTCTAAATTTACGCTTAAGTACCCGCAGTATTCAATTATTGCAGGGAAATTCTCCATGCCTACCTTTGGAGGAGGAAGCGATTTATTGTTGATGAATAATTGCAATCAGACAAAAGCGAACTATTCAAATATTGGTCATTCGTACAACTGCGGAAATTTCACCAATATAGATGTGACAGGAGGATATAACTTCACTGTCACGGAATATGAGGTATTCGAAGTTGAAGGCTACAACTCAAAATAATACTACATTTAATTCGTGTGATTAAGTTATATCATCTTGAAAATCAATTCAAAATGATACACTCAAGTTCTTAGACGGCAATTCTGTTTTATCCAAATCCACACTACAGAACACCTAAAACATCTGAATTCTTTGCATGTTATATAATTTGAGGATATATATATATCTGAACACTTTATTTGGAGTCCCTTTCCATTTCTGAGCAGAGTTTACGAATTCTTGAGCTCATTATAGCAGAGGCCTTGCTATAGTCTGATAAGTTAAATGGTAGGCAATCGATGGTTTAAGAGAACTTTCCTTTCAGCAAGTGCTGCTTCATTTTCTGAGTTGTTTGAAAGTAGCTCTTTGAAGAGAGAAAAAAAAAATCAAAATTTTGTCAGGACTCATTTCAAATATATCTTCACACGTCCAACTCAGAAATTCGACTCTGAAGCCTCTCTTGGGCATTAGTTGATTTATCGCATACCCCTGAGGAAAAAATACAAAATAATTAGCTCCCATTCACTTTTTTACATTCAGTTCGTTCCGCCCAAATGTTCAGATATGGTAAATCGGATCTCCCGGCATCAATATAGAAATAACTAACAAAGAGCTTAATTCCAATGATTTTTCAAAGGCCTTAGATAGCCATTTTGCTTTTATTAGAAATATCCCAATTTTTCTTATAAATGACATACATTTTATTTAAACATACTAAATACACATAAAACACCTCGCACAACGAGGTAGAAGTATTCACAACATTGTAAAATTCAACTAATTAATCCGCCCAGACCATTTCTGGATCTTTTTGTTCCTGATCCTGAATCCCTAAAATCTGTTTCAAATTCTCAACGTCTTCAGCCGACTTTTCTTTTGGATCTTCCTCTTTATTACAAATCTGCCATTCACAATCCATCCTGATGAACATACCTTCAATGTAAGTAACCAGTAGCATCAATACCGCCATCATAATCAAAAACAGAGTTAACGTCAACATCAAAAACGCTTTGAATTTCAAATAGCTCCCCTCTGATCCCGAGCTTTCAAGCATAATAGTAAATGTATAATATATTATAGCTCCTAATCCGCTAATGACGAATATCAGTAGAATTATCATCGCAAAGGTTTCGCGGCTTTCTTCAAGTGCATTTGCCAAGCTGACATTCTTTGTAACTTTCACTTTGATATTAAACGTATTATGACATATTTCGCAAGTGGTTGCCCTCTCAAGGCTTGTGCTTCTTGAAATAATTGAACATTTTAAGCAATTTTCATGTGCGAATTGGATCGAGCCACTGCAGTTGCAGGGGCTCACCCAGCAGCCAGTTTGAGGGGTCGAGGTCTCTTCAAGGCAGATCCGACAGCAGTGTTCTTGATCAGTTGATGCTGACGCGCTGATTTCTTGAATCAAGGTGCCTTCAGTTGACGTCGAAAGCGTTGTTGCATCACAATTGGTAACAGTATTAGAGAGGGTTTCGCCATGCATTTTGCCATTTACTGTTATTTCGAGCTCTATCTGATTTTCCATTTAGTATAAATTAGGAATTATAATTTATTTTTTTAATAAATTAATAAGATCAGTCCAGTTGGAAGATTTCGAACACAGATCCCAGCGCGTTAACTCCAGTGAATAATTAATAAAATGCGTTTATTTGAAAATAACAGCGCTCGTGGAGTTATTTCGATTGCAATGGGAGTAATCCTCTTCCAAGAGTGAGTTATTCTTTAGCTCTCGTGAATAAGTTCTTTGGGTTTCCTTTGAGATGACTAACAGGTTTAACAAAATAAAGAAATTAAATAAAGAAATTAAATTAAGAACTGACCAAAAATAAAATTTCGGTAAATTAATTCTTTTTGTCAAAAAGAAAAGCCCTGGGTGTTTTCAGGAGCATCATCCCCTCCTTTAACAAGCACTGGTCTCGCCTTATCCTACTAAAATTTGCCGAGATGTTTCCATTGAATATGACGTTTTAGTGGAGGGAGAGTCTTACTCATCATCACAAGCGTGCTTGGAGACAGTAAATATTTGAGCTGAGCGTTTTTCAGAAGCTCTTCCTTATTGATGAGTCACATTTTGTTGTTTTACTGATATATAGAGATCCTAAACGAATTCTGATTCAGATAGGATACTTCGAATGAGATTAAATTTTAATCTTGTAAAAATTGAAGGAATGAGATTCCCAAAACAGCGAGCAAGAATAGAATCTTTTCATCAAAAAAATTAAAGCTCCCTTTGCTGACACCGCTAGATGGCAGGTACTCACTGAAGATTCGCGAAACCCAAACGTCAACAGGGGATTAGAGAGCTTGTATTTAAATATTTTTCCTAAATGAAGCAGATTTGTTAGGAGTTAAGACAAAAAGCCTTTAGAAACACCATACCGAAGAGAATTAGTGTTACTTGGAAAGTTTTTTGACTAGCTACCAACAGAGAATAGTTTGCTACAAGAAGACCATTTTGTAAAAATCGTATTTTGTTTAGAATAGTTTTCCTTCAAACATAACTACTAAAGAACAATTTCGTATGATAGATCAATTCCATAGGTTATATTTAAAAATGTTCTTTCTCTCTAATGCTCAATTAACTTATGTAGGGTAGTAAACCTATTTTCTTTTAAAAAAATTCAATTTTAGCGCCATTTGCATTTTGGTATTAGTAGTAATAACGTATAAATAATTGTTTGTCTTTCACTATAGGCCGTGTATTGTTCCATTACTAACTGATTGCAATATGTTTTCATAAGCAACTCTTTGATGATGAAATTTCGACTTTAGAAATGGACCAGGCGACAAGGGATTTAAAAGTGTATTGATTATGGATTCTTATTCTCATTACTTTCCCACGATTTTTGAGAATTTTTGAATCATGGCTTCATCTTCATGCAGCAGTTTCGTTGATCGATTATATGATTGTAAAGGACAAGACTAGAACACACTTCTATGTTGATTCCTGAAAAATTTAATCCACGATTAAAATTTTCTGAAACTAAGAATTCATTCAGTGAATAAGAAAATGCTTCCCACGATGGACGCATTATGGATGGGTCCGCGAACTCAAGCTGTGAGTGTATGAAAGATAGCTTTCTTTAGAACGGAATCTTTGCCTTATTGCACCCGTACTTTCTGCTCTCATAACATTGAAAGCTGACTAAACTACTATCCTCTTACAAAAAAAATAACAAAGGTAGTAATGACAAATCTGCCTGGCTTTCTCTACTGCGCAGGAGTTTTGGGTGCGATCATCAAATCTCCTTAAACCGAAATACCGTACAGGTTTGCTCTCACAATCGACAATTTCACATGTCATTCTACAGTGGCGTGAGGAGCTTTGCTCTAGCATAGGCTACATCTGAAAATTCCGCAATTTCAAAGAATTTTCATTGAATTTCAAGTACCTTCTGCGACCCTGATACTGTTCTTCTCTCTGTGCGCATCACCTATTCCCTCGTGTTTGATAGCGAAAAGAAAAACTACGCTCATTTGTGAAACAAGGAGGAAAAAGGCTGCCAGATTAATTCCTTGTCTAGCTTCCATTGAATTTATTTCATTCTTCTTCCTCTTGCAATGAGGAAACTACTAAAAAGCTGCACAGCTCTCCTTTAAAGAGGACCAAAGGAAGTATTAATCTGGACTATGGAACATGGGATTCTAATTCAATATCATATTCTTTAAGATGTGATATATCTTCTTAATTATTTGGGATTAGTCGCACTAAGTTGCAAAGTTTCCCATTTCTATTACTAAACTTCAAAAATTTTGCGATAAGCAGTTAAACCCGAGAAGAGATTCGAAGGATATCCTGTAGATGAAATAGAAAATCTATTCTGAATGATGAGTTTGACGAAGTTTAACAATTTCTTATCATATTTGTTGAAGGACGGATTGCTAGTTTGGTTTTTTCTACTTTCAATCTTGTTGTAATATAGTCAGTATGCGGAAATTAATCATTATTTCCGTATATCCGATATTCATACTGATTGGTACTCTGTTTTTCATTAACTATCGAACGCTTTGTGTATCTTGGGAGGAGTTTTATACTTTTTAAAAGAAATATTAGGGGAAATCGATTCTGTTTCAATTTTTCGCACTCCATGGGCCTATCCGAATTAATTGAAGGCAGTTAAAGGATTGAGGCATGTTAAAACTAAAAAACGTACAATATGTAGCAACATGAATAAATGAAACATTGCAAAAATGATTTCTTCTTCGTTTAAGAATAACTAATGAGAGTTAATTGAGAGATCAATTCGCGCACTGATTGAATTTGTTATCAATATCATTGAATTTTGCGGGGATCATCGTTTCGAAAAAATTAGATTCAGAATCTTTCAGAGTTTGCACGTTATCAAGAAAAGTTCTTTACTTCAATGTGAGTATCATAAGAAAAACGCCTCAGCAATCTTCAGATTTTAATTAAGAATTTTATCAAAATAGTACGAAAATTCACCAAAATGGTTTCTCTTAAGCTCTTAACCGACGGCCCCATCGACCAGCTAACTTTATTCACCCCACCACTCGAGCACATCATTACTCCCACGTTATCTACTTTTGCCACACTAATTGCGATCCTTAACTGCCTATTTACTAAATTATACAACGATCCTCTTCAAAAAATGGTATTAATGATCAATCTCGCCGACTTTCTCTACTGCGGAGTATATGCGAGCTCATATTTCGTCAAAACATACACTGATGCATACTGCAGAATTGCTTTCGCTGTCTACAATTTCGGACTTCAATCTGCAATGATATGGGCGGCGATGTTCGGACATGGTCTTTACACATACATCAAAACTCGTAAAATCGAGAAACTATCCTCTAATCTCAAATATTACATGCTTTTTGCTGTTCTTCTACCGCTTTTGTTCGCCGTTAGCATATCTCTATTCACGGACTACCTGAAACTTGACAAACACCGTCTCACCAATACAATGAAATGCCTCCATAACACTAATGGAGAAAAAGACTACGAGTCTCTACTTTATGTCTATCTTCCCATAAATGTTTGTTTCCTCTCGAACCTGGTTTTCTATACGGTGGCAATCAAAAAGCTGCGAAGGCTTCTGAAAGAAGAAAATCAAGGTGGAGTATTCTTCTTGGCCGCATACCCTGGGATTTTGATAGTATGCTTTGTTCCTATGGGAGTGGGATTCCTCCTCACCTTTGTTGGAGTGAACCTTTCAGCTGCAGTCAGAAGGTGGCTTTGGTCTCTTACTCAGCTTCAGGGACTGTTCGATGCCATTGTATACGGAGGAGGCATTACGAATGTATGCAGAAACCTCAAACGGATTATTTGCATCTGTTCCAAGGATGACCCTCATGCAGAATCAATCAGCATCTACAAAGAGACCGAAGTTATTTCGGCTCATCCTTCTACAAATTACTTTGCGCAGTCCGGGACATCGTTCAGAGAATATAAGGATTCGCTTCTGCAATGAGTTCGAGAGATCCTATTCAGATTGATTAGCTGAGAAATTTTAGTATTCAATTATGTATCAGAGTATTATGCCATTTTTTATCGACTAACATTATTGCTCTGAGATCTTAATTCATGCGTTAATTGATTTCCTTATCAATCTTGTTGAATTTTGCGAACATGATGGCTTCGAAAGGTTAGATTCAGAAATCATCCTGAGTCGCCTTGGAAAATTTCTTCACGATTTAATTAAGAATTTTATCAAAATAACACGAATATTAAACCAAAATGGTTCCTTACGAATTCTTAAACAACACTGAAGACGACCCTAACCACATAAGATTTTTCGAGCGACGTCCAGAGTACCTCATTACTCCCGCGCTCTCTGCTTTCGCCACACTTATTGCGATCCTTAACTGCCTATTTACAAAATTATACAACGACCCTCTTCAAAAGATGGTACTTTTCATCAATCTCGCCGACTTTCTCTACTGCGCAACGTATTTGAGTTCGATTTTTATCACAACATATACCGACACATATTGCAGAATTACTTTTCCTGTCTACGTTTTCGGAAACCAATCTGCAATGATATGGGCGGCGATGTTCGGACATGGTCTTTACACATACATCAAAACTCGTAAAATCGAGAAACTATCCTCTAATCTCAAATATTACATGCTTTTTCGCTGTTCTTCTACCGCTTTTGTTCGCCGTTAGCATATCTGCATTCACCGATTATCAGAAATCTGACCCCCAAAGGCATGCCTGCGTTCACAAAATTGAGGGAGAACCAGACTACTCTTCCTTATTTATCTTATTTCTTCCGTTGTATTTGTACTTCCTCTTAAACCTGATTTTCTATGCTGTGGCGATTAAAAAACTCCGAGGGCTTCTGAAAGAAGAAAATCAAGGCGGAGTGCTTATCTTGGCCATGTACCCTGCGGTTTTGATTTTATGTTATGTTCCTTGTGGCGTGGGGTACCTGTACAGTTTTTTTGGAGGAAAAGTTTCAACTCCAGTCAGGAATTGGCTTTATTCTGTTGCTCAGCTTCAAGGATTCTTCGATGCCATTGTATATGGAGGAGGCATTACGAATGTGTGCAGGAAATTCAAACGGATGATTTGTATCTGTTCCAAGGATGATTTTAATCATGAAACAATCAACATCTACAAGGAAACCGAAGTTATTTCTCCTCATCCTTCGACAAATTACTTTGCTCAGTCCAGGACATCTTTCAAGGACTCGCTTCTGCAATGACCTCGAAAAAAATAATAGAAATCCGCTTGATGAGTGGAGCAATAATAGGATACAATTTTAATCAAAGTATCATGTCATGTCTTCATTATTCAATTAAACAAAATTAGAAAATGCTAGTCAAAGAGGAGTTGCTTTATAATTTCAAATTGTAGAATCTTGAGAATTCACATCTGACCTCTGATTCAAATTTCATTTGAAAAGTCTGAAAGATAATTAGATACAATCTCTTTGAAGGGTCTTGTTTGTTTTGTTTTCTATTTCAACATATTGTACTACTATAATCACAAGTGAATTATGTATCTGTATTGAGGAAATGATGCCTTTGTGAAACAAGACATTTGAAGAAAAATATATATGAGTTTGTTCTCTCATTCTACTGAACTGGAGATAATTTTACAGATAACAGATAGAATATTTGAAGATCATTTCGTTATTATCCTCTCTCTTCAAGGATTTCGTGCTTTTTCAAACCAGAAAGAAAATGTTATTAGGATCGGAAAATTATTAATTGGCACAGGATGTCTCTTTGCTTATATAAAAATAAATTAATTCAGCCAGTCTATTCAATTTAGCCTGTACTAAAATGGACCATCTTGAACTTGCGCCCGAACCCACAAAGATACTTTTCTTCAGAACCGAACCACAGTTCCTCGTTATCCCTGCTATTTCTGCTGTTGCCACGCTTATTGCCGTACTTAACAGCCTCTTTACTAAAGTATACAAAGATCCTCTTCAAAAAATGGTGCTAATGATAAACCTCGCTGATTTTCTTTATTGCACAGCACGTTTGAGCACGGGTCTTGCCCCGCCACATTCGCTACTACACTGCAGGAGCGTCCTCGCAGTCTACGTTTTTGGATATCAATCAGGCATCGTCTGGGGCGCAATGTTCGGCCATGGGCTATATACATACATCAAAACCCGCAAAGTTGAGCAGCTATCCTCTAATCTGAAATATTACATGCTCAGCGCCACTCTATTACCAATGCTCATCTCTCTTACTATATCTACGATCGCGGATTTCCTGAATTACGATACGGGCTTAGACAAATGTGTTCATTTAGTTCAGCCAGGACAAAAAGATTTTGAGACTATACTTTTTATCTTTGTGCCACTAGCCCTGACTTTCTTATTGAATGTGGTTTTCTATTCGGGAGCAATTAAACAACTCAGACACATGATGAAGCGAGAGAATCAAAAGGGAATATTCATCTTGGCTGTATATCCAGCTATTTTGATTCTATGCTTTGGTCCTTTCGTCATAGGGTTCTTTCTTAAGTTTTTTGGTATTGATATTCCAAGCGATACGATGACTTTCATATTTTCCTGCACTCAGCTCCAAGGACTATTTGATGCCATTGTATATGGAGGTGGTATTACGAATGTCTGCAGAAAGTTCAGCCAAATGATTTGCTGTTGTTTCAAGATGGATACTAGAGGAGTAATAGTGAGTATGGACAAGGAAACTGAATTTATTCGCGCAGATCCAACCTCAGTGAACTATACACAGGACTTTGGTTCTTTCCATGACTATAAGGATTCACTATTGCGTTCAAGTTAAATGATTTTTTTTTTTATTCAATATTCATTTCCATTAAAAGACGTTATTGTTGTTGGTGATAATCGGCCGATTTGACCTCAGTGTTCCATTCATCTATATAAATATCATATTCAATATCCTTCTTAAAATATTCAGAGTAACTCGACCAGAAATATGGTTCCTCGCAGAGATACATACATACGTTTGTTTCGCTGGCCTATTCATGTCTTTCGAGAATTTCGAATCGAGGCAAAGAAAATTTGTTCTACTGCTTTTGATGATAACTTTTAAAAACTTATTATTGCACACTCTAAGTCACAATGCACTTTTTGTGGGAAATAACTCACAGATAAACCAAATCTCGAGGGTAAGATTATCTTTCACCTTCATATATTCCCTCTGGCTACAAGAAAAAGCCTGGAATTTAGCTTTGCAACCATTATCGCTTTCATTTCAATAGTCCTATAAATCCTGATGTTATCAAAAATTAATTTAATTAAAATTTCAAAGTTCTTGTGCCATGTTGGGTCAACTTGCGCTCTTTCTCCAACAAGCACAATATTCAGAACGAATAATGTTCTTACCCCCTTCACCCCTTATGATCGTGCCAATACTATCTAGCCTGACCACTTTCCTTGTCATCGTTTTCGGCATAAAATCCAAATCACATAAAGATACCTTTGGAAAGATGGTTATTGGCATTTCAGCTAGTGGATTCTTGTTTTCCTTCCCCAAATGGATCGGCTCTGTGTTTCCTCCTACCATTCAAGCCAGCTGCAAAATCCTCCAAGTCATCGCTCAATTCGGACTCGTCTCCGAGGTAATGTGGGGCGCTGCTTTTGGCCACGCTTTCCTCACGATCTCCCAAACCTACACCCTTGAAACAATCTCCAACAAAATCAAATATTATTTCTTTTTCTCAGTGCTGATCCCATTCGGACTGGCCTTTGGTTCTATTTTCACCGACTTGGTTGAAATCTCTGAAACCTCCGGAGAATGCGTCAATCGAATCAAACTCGGCCAGTTTGACTACCTCTTTTTGATATTTATGACTCTACCTATTACAGGTAGTATCCTCCTCAGTTGCTTTTTCTATTTCAAAGCAGCGAGAAATATTCGTAATTTCGTCATAGATAGCAATCCGAGCTATTTGTTCGTATTGGTAATTTATCCAGCTATTTCCATCATCTGCTGGCTGCCAATAACCACCGTAAATGTGCTGAACTACTTCGGAGTCACAGTTAGTCCGACTGTTGCCACAAGTTGTCAAGCGATTGATCAGTCTCAGGGCTTGATCGACTCGATTGTGTATGGACTCTCGAAGAGCGCTCTCAGGATCGCTGTGCAGAGCATGTGTATTTGTTTCAAACGAGTCCCTTCTGAGAGCAATATACAAGTCACTTCAGACTTGAATTCGCCTTCGAGGAGCCATACGAGATCTCAGATAGAGAATTCCGAATGGGAACTGGAGCACAAAGCTGTCTGAGGGTAGAGAGGTCCATCTTAATTTATATATTTATGGATTTTATGAAAATGCGTTGTTTTTCGTGGTTGTATTGCCATTCTATGAAAAATTAATACTGCATAGAGATTTGGAACGGTAAATAAACGATAGCGAGAATCATGCAAGAGTAGGAAATTACATTCAAGGCTAACCTTTTAAAATCTGGAAGTCCTAGAATATTGGGCTAAGACAGAAATCAACAGTTGTGGAGTAGATGATTAGATCTTTATACAGATTTATTTCGCTTCTTCAGTTGTTTTACTAGGGAGGAGCTTTAGGAGCTCAGGAATGAACTTTTCGAAAACAAATTCGACAAAATCCCAATAATCGAACTATCAGCAAATGATCTCGATGAGAAACACAGAAAACAAATGAAATTACGTTTTTCTTAGTGAACTCCAACGTATATTCCCCTTCCTTCTCAGTGCTGAAAATCCTCACCACAAATTCCTCAGGATATACTGCATTATCACGGAGTCTTAATGTCCCTTTCACCTAGAAGGCATTTTTTGATTAAGTTTATGCGTAGAAACAGCTGAATACCTTATAGGAAGACTTGCTCAGTTCAGGATCCTCGGCTAAGCTGTTTGTGACAAATATGACGCTTTTATACAGGAATTCAAGATCCGCGCACACGGCGAAGGACGTGCTAGAGTGTTGACGTCGATCGCTCTTTTGGATTTTTCTAATGTAACTTGTAGCTTCTTGAAGGAGGCCAGTCTCACTGAGCTGTCCATCAATAATAGCTTCCTATTCAATAAAATCTGAGTCTTTTCGATATTTCTTATAATTACGATTTCTTTCTGGCATTTCTCTCCTTCGCCGCGATACTCCGTAAAGACGTTTTTAATGATTATAAAGTCCTCGTCTTCAAGTTTCGCAATCTGTCTCTGGATTTTTCTCTTCTGGTCCTCAATCGCAGAAAACAGTCTCCTTTCTTTCTCATACTTATTGAATTCTGCTATTACCGTGCTCTTGTCAGCAACTTCCCCTGTGTACCACTTCGAAAATTTTATATCGTCGATAGTAAATCGCGTCTTCGGATCCGCTTCAATCATCCCCTGGATAAGTTGCTTGAAATCATCGCTGTAAGTAATTTTATCCGACATTTTCTCATGCTGTGCCCAAAACTCGGCTGGTTTCCCACTATTGATATATCTATAAAACAAGTCCGTTGACCTTGCACTTCCGAAAGGCCGACGTCCAGCTTTCAGCGTGAATAATACGGCTCCAAGTGCGAAAATGTCGACGGGTTCAAGCAAGTATCCTTCTTTTGATTTCATTTCTGGAGCCTCATAGCTAATTTAAATAAGAAGTCAAGAAAAAAGACCTTCCGGATCATCATTACAATTTGGTTCCTGCTGCAGTTTTGTGATATTTCTCGTCAATGAAGGTAGCCCAGCCGAAATCTGCGAGTTTAATATTATACTCAGCGTCCAGAAGGACATTTTCGGGTTTAAGGTCACGATGAGCAATACCATTCTGGTGGCAATACTCGATGACTTCGACCATTTGGTGGAATAGCCTGCGCAGGATCGGTTCTGGGAAACCTGAGGGGTTTAAGTGGAAGGAGATCTTCAGAAATCCAAATAAATCGCCTTTTTCAGCGAGTTCCATGACGATAATATCCCTATTCAGAACCTTTCCGTTTTTCTTCTTATAGGTTGCCTTGAAGAGCACTTCGATAATATTAGTGATGTTCTCATGTTTGAGCATCTGCAGCGTAGAGACTTCGCGCTCGAGTTTGCTGTCTAAGGCGTCCGATTGCATCACTTTGAGAGCAACCAGTTTTTCTGTTTTCGTGTTGAAAGCTTTTTTCACTCTAATGGAAAAGTTAATGGTATTTTATAGGAGAAAAGAAGTGTGTTTTAGTATACATTCCAAAGGTTCCTTCGCCTATTGTTTGAAGAATGACGTAAGGACCACAAGTTGATTTGAGGAGTTCAACCATTGGGATTGGGATATTATAAGATTAAATAAATTTTTAATGAAACTTTGGTTGCGTGAGAATTAGCTAAGGGATAATGCTAACCTGACCATAACGCTAAGGAGAAAAATGGGAAAGGAAATTCGGTTCTAGGATTTTCTGTTCTGTCATGAAAGGAAGAATACATTGTACTCAAATTGAGAGCTAGTTTGAAGTGGAGGTGGGCTCTAGAGCGGCTTAACGCCATTAAAAAATTCAGAAATTTCCGATGATTCTTTGTGACAAAAAATTCACTGATTAAAATTACGAAATCTGTTGGAAAGTAAATGAATTTCCGAGAAGAGGGATAGAAATGGGGAATTTCTGAAGAGAGGATCTCGTTTCTCACAGGAAAAGATCATCATCATATTGTGATCTTGTACAGACACATTAGTCAATAGATTTCTTAGCCTTTATGGGAATCGACTACGCCTATGGCGCACTTTGTTGGGAGATAAAGAAGAAAATAATCGAAAGAATGAGACAATCAGTAAGATTTGCATTTATAAATAAATGATAGAAATCGTCTAGTTTTTCATCTGCTCCTTGAATTCGAATAAGGAATAATCATCTATAGACAAGCGAAACTCTGCCAAAATATTAAGCCTCTTATTATCCAAAGGAGTGTTGCAGACATTTTTGAATACTTAAATTTATTTAACAGGTTCACTGTGCTTTTGCAGGAACGAAAGGCCAGAAATGATGCAGTTCTGCCTTTTGGAGGGGTTTGGCAGTTGATTGTAAGAGAAATTTCGTAGTGTTTGAATAGTTGAATAACTGCAACCATCGATCAGAAAATAAGCAAATATTTTATTCTACTAATTTAAGTTTAAAGTGCTCACTGCTTCATAGCTGATATGTCTTGGCACATAAGGAAAACAAGATTATAGTCTCCAGCCAGAGGCTCGCATTATCAGCGATTTTTTTAGTTATCCTTTCAATCAAACATTAGCTGTGCTGAATTTTTCGTCAAAAGTCACCATTTACTAAACCAAGTCAATTGATCAACGATGTCGCTTAAGTGATATTGAGTAAGTTCTCAATACTGATGTACTGTGCTTGACCCTTCATCACCTGTTGCTCAAACTTCATAGAAGTAGCAATTAAATAACTTAACGTTTTCCTTATACCCGTATTAATTACCCTCCAAATTTCTAATTAAAAATTCATAACCAATAGCAGGTCTAAATCCCTCACAAGAAGGTGATCAAACCACCGGTATTGGATATATCCTTATAAGTTATGGTATTGTCGAACGTCATGATCCACATATGTAAGTTCAGAGGCTCCAGAGAGTGATTCATAAGATTGGGAATCACACTTCATGAAGTACTTTTAAATCGGCGCGAATCTTAGAAAATTAAATTACTCCAGAAAGTTCTTCACTCAGATCACAAACTAAATTTCCACGATGGACGGTAAACTCGTGCTTGGCTACTGGGGTGTACAAGGATTAGCCCACCCAACCAGATACCTCTTGGCTTACCATAAAATTGATTGGGAAGACAAGCAATACAAGGATGCGGCCGAATGGTTTGATGTCGATAAGAAAACAATCGATACCTTCCCAAATTTACCTTACATCAAAGACGGCGACACCGTCGTCACAGAGAGCGTGGCTGTTATCCAATATGCTGCCTTCAAGACCGGCAACACTGATCTCCTTGGAAAGAATAGGATGGATTCTATTAAGATCTATCAATGCTATGGAGTCATTGACGATTTAAATGGAGCTATTCTCAAATTGGCCAAAGATCAAGAGTATGATAAGGTCCGAGACACAACTCTGAAAGAGAAGATCGTGCCTTACCTCAAGAAGCTATCTGCTGAGCTGGGAGATAAGGAATACCTCCTGGGTTACTTGACTTGGGTGGATTTCGTATTTTTCAACGCTTTGGACCTCGTCAACCGAATGAACAGTGAAACTCTGAAGGAATTCTCTAATCTCGTGAAATACCACGAGAAATTTTATGAGAATGAGAATATCAGAGCTTTCAGGAAGAGCGAGAAATATCCGCGCTTATACCACTCGGCGAATTATGTGAAGTGGACTGGAGAAGACAGAAATGATGTGTAAATTACTATAAAGCTAGTCACAAAGTAAGTTAATGAGTATGAACATTTTCTCCTTGTTGAGAGTGTAAGACTGATGCATATTTAATCAGTATCAAAGAAATAGAAATTGAGAAAACATATTTAAGCGAAATGAAAAGAAATACAAAGCTTAATAAATCACAACTGATCTTTTTGAAAATAAACAACTCTTCGGGGAGGTGCCCGGTTCAATTCAAAGGAGAAAACTTAAATACAGAGGTGGGTCTCCCAAAAAAAGCTGTTAGAACTTGAAGGAAATAGTCCATTCAAAGAAATTCTTGGTCTACAGCAAAGCTTCACGAACTTATCTGTATGCAACAGTTGTTTTGTGTTCAGTACTCAGCTAATAAAATTATCTTGTTGAATACTTTTTGATCAAAGATACTTTCACAAGTAAACCTGCCAGGCTAAACTGGAGCTATGGTAAATTCGTTCTGATAGAAACGAGTTGGAGAGATGTATCAATAATTTGCAAGATTATCAGGTCGAGAAAAAGGATGAGCAGAAACTTTGTTCAAAAAAACAATAATCGCCCACGAAAGCAACATAAACGTCGCTCTCTAGTTCAACCGCTATTTGAAGGTATAGGTAATGATCTTGAATCCTCTCACGTCAAGATCTAATAAACTGTATAAAACAGCAAGAAACGCAGTCTTGCAATATCAAGACTATGGTCCCCAGCGAGGTCGAAGTTTTGGAGATTTCGTGCAACGAACAATTGAACCTGACATGAATGAAAGTTCTTACTACCAGAATAGCCATTCAAAAATGTTATTTGGAAAAGAATATATACCACACGAGCAGCACTACGGCAACCCAGTCCCTCAAGGAAATCCTCTCAATGATCGCCAACCCAAACCTCTGCATAAATCGGCTCAGGAACCCCCAGCCAAAGAAGGAATCACGTCCTTCGATGAGAAAAATCATCATCTCACTCACCACGCCTTTCCTCCGCAGCTGCAACAAAATTACCTCTCATTAGAAGAGGCTCCCAAAAAGTCTCATGCTCCTAAAGTTAAACAAGAAGAGGAAAGCAAAATATCAATAGCTTCAGAGAGTAACCAGCCATTTAATTTGATTTTCACATAAAACTAATAAAATAATATATATATAGGTGATTCAGAGTATTCAGATGAAATGTCTCCTGGTGAATCGGAATTTAGAAACGAGTTTCTATTCCCGAAGGATATTGAATGCGCTCTGCCATTCCAAGGTAATGATAAAAGACTAAACAGACTAATACCGCGTTGCAGGCTATTTTCAGCAGCTGAGAGCAGAAATTGTTAAAATATTCACAGCAGATACACCTTGTATATCACCGCAAGAAATGTGAAATCCATCGGAAATGAACTTTGAGTTTAAATGAAATCATGAATAGAGCGAAATATCATGAAGAGTTTATGAACAAATTCCGAGTGACCCCAGCAAATGAACCCAAACTAAAAGCGTCCAAAAAGTTGCCGCCTGATAGCGCAGCAAGGTTCGGAAACCCTGCACTAATTGAAATTTTAGAAAACGAAAATGAAAGCAAAAAAGCACTTTTTCACTCACAAACACTCATAACTGAGCTGGAGGACACTGGTATGCTTTTCATCTGAAGAATCTGATTTTCTTATTTTGCAAGGCGAAGATGAAGATGAAGAGTATCAAGAAGAGGAAGAAGAAGAGATTTATATGCAGGAAATTCTCTCCGAAAAGAAAAATCTGAAAACAAAACTTGGTGGGTTACCTAACCAGGCGAAATCAGAGGCTGTTTCTCATAAGGGTAAGGGGAAGAAGGACCAAGAAAACAATATTAAAGACTCATTGGGAATTGAGGCTCTAAAAAAGTTGCTGCTTGGAATGGATATACGTCCAGAGCCAAAACCACAGAGCGCTAAGGATCATGACGTTGAAGAAGATGAAGAGGAAGAGGAGGAAGAATTTACTTTGCAGGATCTTAAACAAATGCTTGGGATGATACAAAAGAAACTACCGACAAAAAATCACAAATCTAGCCGAGAGCAGAGAGACCTGAAAAGATCCCATGTCAACGAAAAGCCGAAGACGAAGGTTGTTGAAAATAAGAAAGTTGTAGAAGCCCAAATTGCTCCGAAAAATCTTCAATCACTTAACAATCAGATAAAACCAGTATATTATAAATTTTACAATGGATATTATCCATACTGTCTTCTGAAATAGAACAAAGAGGACAAAATTAGGAATAATGCGAAAGTAGCAGAAACCATAAACACTCCAAGAATGAAGAAAAAAGCGAAAGTCACGATAAAGGAAAAAAGTGATTCTCCTAATATCGAGAAGAAAACCATAAAACTAGAGAACTATGAATTGATGAAGGAAAACTTCAAACCGAAAGGCAATTTGAAAGTCCTGAATATGATAAGAGAGCTTACAGAAACAATCAACGGGTCGCACCCAGAAAAATATTCTCATTTCAACATATCTTCATGAAAATATTTTCTTTGATAAGCATCATAGTCGTAGTGATTTAGTTTGATTTCTAATAATAATGATTCTGTAAAGAGGCTATGAGTTTTACTTACTTTGTTATACTCTCAAGACTGTTTCTAATAGTTCCAAAATTAATTTTATTGTGACTTAGGAAAAAAATTTACCATAGCATTGCTTTAACTCTGAAACAAATGGAACCGAAGAAACATGACCTTGAAGCAGTTCGAAAGATACTTGGACATTATCTAAGTGGCGAAAATCTGAAAATTGATAAATATTTTCAGAGTGTTGTAGAAAACTCTCAAGAGGTGCTCATTTCATCCTGATGAGGTTAAACTAATTCAATTATTCAATACTTTTTCAGAAGGGTGTGCCTTTGGAAGTTTTTATGGCGTGCATAAGGATCAAAAAAATGGTGATTGAGCCTCGTGATCTTATTGAAGCTGTCAAAGATTCCGCATTTCTAGAGTCAAACGCTGAAAACAATGGCATCAAACGTAAAGCATTGCCCTCATTACCACACCAAAAGAAAGAGACTGAAGAGAACACTTTTGATCCGTAAGTTCAATTGATAGCATTGATTTTCATGCAGTTTGGTTCGATGCAGCGTAATCTTGAAAATCACGACTGAAAAACCTTCCAACAAGACTTGGAAAGAAGTCCAGCAATATTTAAAAGCCAAGTTTGGGGTCGAAATCCCGTATATAAGATTCAATAAAGTGGATGGGCATTTTGCTATTGAGAAAGGACAATTTTTGGATAGCCTGAATCAGGTATGTTCAATTTTCGCTGTTTCGATTTAAATAGGAAATTATAAGAGGTTTGACTTTGATGGCGAGAAATTGCTCGTCTTAAGATGTGAAGATGAAGAGTTGCGATTACTTTATGATTTGTATGGTTCTCATTTCCAAAATATGATTGAGAGAACCACGCAGAGTATAGAAAACTAACAACAGTTGGATGAATGCTTCTTCTTCAATAGAGAAAGTTGATATTTCAGGTTTAAACAGAAAATATCGCAATGATCCAAAAGAAACAAGCGCTAAACCAAAGCAGATAAAACCTGTAACTCTTGGAAACCATACGTAGCAAGAGCTAATTTGGCTGACTTTAACTGAATTTGACTTAGATTTTACCATATTGAGGATATAAAGCTCACTTTCGAAACTCTATTGCAATCCACAGCAGACAATGAAGAGATAACGGAGCCAAACCTTTCATTGGTAAATAAATTGACAACTCCTATTTGCTGAATTCTCTGACTAGTTGCATGATCTCTTGAAGTATCATGATAATTACAAGCAAATGGTGAGCGACCTCAAGTATTTTACTGCAGGACCACATCCCAACTTTAAGGATACTCGGTGTTTCTTTATCATCAGAAGCAATGGAGAAAAAGAAGTAAGAATTAAATTTTTCTAGAGAGTGAACGGCTTTAACGCTATTCTTGAATAGGATATCAACACTGTTGAGTGCTATCAAAAAATTGAAAAAATAATGGCAGAAAAAGATGAATAACGTGCACCAAGTGTTACCAACTCTATTTTTATCACATATCTAATGACAATGAATATGGCCCCTTTGCTGGGCTTTCATTACTATATTAGAAGTTTCACTTTATGAGCCTTATTTTTCATTACGCTATTTTCATATCAGACAAACTTTTTTTTTGATATAGTAAGAATAAGACTCGAGTTAATGGTAAATCAATCAAACAAACAAATACTTATTATCCAATATAATCTTGTAAGTTTCTCATCCTACTATATTCTCTTTCCTTGGTTTATTTGCTACCAGCATCTAGTTTAAGAAGCTTGAAGCTTTCGGTCCAGAGTCTATCAGCATCTTCAGCCTTCTTGGCAAGTTTCGATTCTTTCGCCAACTCGCAGTTATTGTAGTAGCCTCCGTTCGTCAACTTATCATAATCAGCCAAAGCACAATAGAGAGTAGTTTGAGCTCCTTGAGCAACATTCCTCGTAATAAACCACCAAGCTGGAGTGGTCAAAGCGAAGAGCGCCTTCTTCACAGGATTATTGATAATATAGCGAGTTAATTCAGTTCGAATCACACCAGGATGCAAACAAACTGATTTTATTTGATCCTTCTCATACAATTGAGCCAACTTCTTTGTAAAAAGAATATTTGCAAGCTTGCTTTGGCCGTAGGCAGGAAGGGCGCCATAGGACTTCTCACCCATCAAATCATCCCAGTTCATCTTTCCATTCGTATGGGCCAGAGAGGACAGATTAATAATCCTGGATGGAGCCGCTTTCTTCAAAGCGTCGATCAAAAGATGCGTCAAAAGGAAATGCCCAAGGTGATTGGTTCCAAACTGCATTTCGAACCCATCCTTAGTTGTTTGTCTCTCCAATATGGCCATGACGCCTGCATTATTGATGAGGATGTCCAGTCGGTTGTATCTGCTGTTGAATTCCTTGGCGAAGCTTCTGATGGACTGGGTATCAGCAAGATCGAGTTGAATAAATTCGACTTTGTCGCTATTGGCATCCTTTTTGATCTCTTCGAGGGCTTTTTGTCCTCTTTCGATGCTTCGGCAACCGATAATGACAGTGGCGCCGAGGCCTGCGAGAATAGTGGCAGTGTATTTGCCGATACCTGTGTTGGCGCCGGTTATGACGACGATTTTGCCGCTGAGATCCTTCTTGATGTTGCAAGTAGCGCCATTGAAATATTTCTTTCCGAAGTAAAGGAGGAAGGAAGCTCCAGTGGCGACTAAGGCCCACTTCTGTGCAGGGTTTTCAAGAATGCTGTTCATGATTTTAAAAATTGATTTTTAGGCTATTTTTCTTAGATTGTTTAGAAAAAGATCCATGAATTACCTAAATCTATTTTGATAGGTCACTTCTGTCTGAAGATCGAAGAGAGCTAAGCTAAAATATACGGAACAGCACTGTGCTCAAGCAATAGCAGCCCGAGAGCCGTACAAAACATCCATTTGAAGAGCACCAATTTTATTCGATCATTGCTCGTGAAAAAAGCCTCTAAGTTAGAGTATTCATATGATTACTTTCTAAAAGGGTAAATCGATACATAAGAGAGTAATTCAGAGCGGATGAAATTGATTTGGATGTCTCAATTGAGAAGGTTCGTTGAAATATGTTCATTATTACATAAAATTTCGGAAAAATTTTATGAAGCGATATTTATACTTAATTTCTCAATCATTTTTCCAGTAACAACAATGTGACAATAATAAATAACTTGTTGTTTTACTTATTTAGTTATTCAATTTGTCTTTCTCTTCTTCTATCTCAACTAACTCTCCTTTCTGAAATAGGCCTTGGTGAATGATTCCTTCAAAATAATAGGAACCTTTGCCATGATAGCTGTCTACTTCCCATTCTCCTTCATAGAATTCATCTTCTTTTGTCGAGTAAATCATTTTACCCTTTCCATGATGCTTCCCTTTAAAAAATTCTCCTTCATATTTTCTACCATCAGCCCATTTATAGACACCTCTCCCTTCGAAGAAATCATCTTTCCAGTGTCCATCGTAAATATCTCCGTTTCCATATTTCATTTCTCCACTTCCTTCTCTTTTGTCGTTCTTCCAGGTGCCCGTGTAACTGGAATTGTCAATTGACCATGTATAGGTACCATGCCCGTGTTTCTTCCCATCTTTCCAAGTTCCATCGTAA
>ENA-UOTZ01000807-UOTZ01000807.1-compost-metagenome-genome-assembly--contig:-NODE-807-length-25094-cov-9.076708_pt1 | contig 25094 bp, 11 predicted proteins | sample MGYA00238144_ERZ746983 | MGnify/ENA primary metagenome ERZ746983 (study PRJEB28759, sample SAMN06268863) | compost metagenome | isolation source: single cell | place: USA: California, Emeryville, Joint... | reverse complement strand
GGGGGGGGGGGGGGGGTCCCACACTTCGTTCCCTGGCGAAATTCTTCTGCTTAGCTCCATACAACTCAAGCATAAATACTGACATTAGAAGGTCTTTGCTCTTTTGAAGAGATATTTAAATACAAAGCTTATGTTTGTTGCTGTTCTCTTCTATAACCTGCTAAATATTATGAGTTTCAGCACTTGAGTGACCTCGATAATCTAATTCTAATTTTTTAATTAATTTATTAGTCATCCAGCCGCGATTTCATTTTTCTAACAAATAAAAATTTTCAAGATAAAGCTTCTGATTCAAACAACTTTGGATTAGTACTTAATTTGCAACCTACCAAAATTTATAATCCAATAATCATAAGAAGTAAAATGGGAAATATTCAAGAGACTGCTAACTTCTTCAAGTATAACGGTGACACCGGTGTTATGATGGAAACTGTATGCAATCGCTCAGACATATTGCATTTCCGAACCCAGAGTAACATCGAACTCAAAGCAGTGGGAATATGCTCTCCAATTTCCAAGAAGGCTGATGCTTGCCTTCGGATCTATGATACCTCCACCCAAAGAGAGCTAATTTCCCAACAAATTAGCCTTGTTCCAAGTCGTCTCACCCCGCATAGATTCTATGATCTCCTATTTCCTGTAGAAATATTCAAAGATAGGTTCTATACGATAAATATTGAGGTTAGTGGAGGAGCAACACATACTTATGCTGAAACAAATGAGTCATCAAGGCATAACTACTTTGAAATCGAAATAACAAGAGAGCTCCCTTATAAATTTACAAAGAGCTTTAAAGAGAGGATTAATTTAAGCAGAGAAAAAACCACAGATTCATCGCCTCACTTGTCTGCAAAAAGCACAATTGATACATTTCTAATGCCGAACATATCTTACAGGTCTTCCAAAGTGGCCACTAGAACCGCTGAAGGAGGAGGAAGAGAAGGGAGCATGACCCCTAAATATCGAACGAATGCTCGAAGTTTCTCAAGGAACCTCGTGACCACTTCTAAAGATATTAGGATGATCAGAAAGGTTGAGACATACAACCCATCGCTGTTTGCTGAAGCCCGAGGGAAGGGAAACTTCGTACACGCCGCTGGATAGGGCAGCGAAAGGTTAACGTGAACCTGATTAGCGGAATTATTTTTAAGAGAAGCCCTTTAAGTTTGGGTTGTTTCTAGAGGCAGCTATGCAGGATAAAGTAAATTTCCAAAACTATTTTCAGTGATAGGACAGGGCTTAAGAAAAATTAATACTATATCTTGCATATTGGGAATAGTGCCTATTTATTATTCTATATATTGTAGTGATAAGCTTAATTTGCAGAGGTGAATAACTAAGAATTTTTAAGTTATTATATGGAATCCTTCTTCATGCAAGGTTTTTAATAAATCAATTCTATCGAGTCGAAGTTGGATCTATCCTGCATACTTCTTGGTGAGATTGAGAAAGAAAAGTGCTATTTCCACATGTTTTTTCAGATTACCGAACGATTATTTTATTCACTCCGGCACATGTAGCATCCTCAGATTTACAAATTAATCTGGATTTTTTTAAAAAAAGAATTGCTAACCAAATCTTTATGAGATTTAACTGGTTAGAATAAATGATTATATCTAAAAAGTTGCGACTTCCAAAATTCCCAAATGCTTTTTATTTAATTATCGCAGGTTATCTAAGACAAATAAAATTGCTTCAAGCATATAAATTAAAGCGTTCTGCTATCGGTGAGGGATAAAGAGCCTGAAAAGATAGAAGAAATCTCAAATCAAGTGAGGATGATGCTGCGCATGAAAAATTTCGACAATTCAATCAGGATATCGAGCCAACATAGCTCCCTTTTGATTTGACTGAAGCAGAATGAGCACTTTTTTCACAGTAAAATGAGAGCATCCTTCATTTTCTAATTTTCTCTCAATGAATCAATATTTTATCGAATCGTTCTTTTTTTGAAAAAAAAAAAATCTGATTCTGGATTTATTCCAGTGGCGTAGTTAGTGTTATTTAATCACTCTCTCAGTCAATTTTTAGAAACTCGTTTTCAATTAATTTTAATCTAATTCAATCGAGCTAACGCTGATCTATTTTAAGTGTTTTCAAAGAATTTATTAGCATATCAGTGGCTGCGGTATCTATAAATTCTTGCAAACGACAACCATTGTTATAATTGCAAACAAAAAATAAAAAAAGAACAAGTGAAAAAACAAAATGGGAAACATGCACGAGTCTGCGTACTTCGTCAGGGAAATCGGTGATACAAGTGTTATGAGCGATGTTCTATGTAAACGCTCAGACCAGTTGTATATCAAGTGTACACAGACAATCAAACTTACAGCAATCGGTCTTTGCTTCCCAATCTCTGAAAAAGCGGTTGTTTATTTACACATTTATGAGACTCTGACTAGAAAGCAGTTGCTGGCTCAGACATTAGACCTTGATCCAAATCGACTTGTCCTTTCTCGTAACTACGACCTCAATTCTCCTGTAGACATCATCAAGGACAAGTACTACACGCTTTCAGTTGAAGTCTATGGGGGCCCTATGCAAACATACCTTGACACCTGTGATAATACCGCTCAGAACCTTCTTGTTCTTGAAGTGACAAGGGATGATCCTCGAAAGACTCTGCATTTGTATAAAAGGAGCCTCGGTGTTAGTAAGAGACCAAGTGTTTCGTCAACAAGCATATCAAAATCAAGCGACGAGCAATCCAATACCAGGGAGTTCTCTCCAAAAGTAAGGACTCCACAGACAAGGCAAACTCTAAATTTTTCCGCTCATTCGAACCACGCTCCTTTAGACTCCACAGAATCCCCGAGAAACCAGGATACTCAAGCCTCCACTCCTAAAAATAGCACAAAGAGCCAATTTTCACCTCAAAGGAAACGGCTGAGTACTGCAGAGCCACGAGCATTCCGTTGGAAAGAACAAGTTGTCAAAATGAATTTGATAACTGGAATTCTTTTCAAGAGAAAAACTCTCAGCACTGTGTGCTGCTAGAGAATGCAGACCCTCAAATAATTAAAAGTAATCACAAGCGATAATTTCTTTTATCAAAAGAACACAAAATTTTATCCATTGTTTGTTTAGAAAGAAAAAATGTAAATAAATAGTCTATGTCATCATTTGATATTGCTCTTTGTTCTGATGAATTGAAATTGAAAATGACACAATCATTTTTAGAAATGACATCGTTATGAGGTGAATGCCAGCATCAATAAGATAAACCCAACTTGGCCCACTAGCTACTTTCCCAACCTCTAAGCTGTTGAAGTGAGTTAAACTACTGTGTATGCGTGCGATTTAGAACTTTGGGACCTCAACTGACTAAAAAGACTAGTCTTTCTTCTCAAAATTAAAAAGTTTTACCATTTTGTTAAAAGCAGAATGTTGAACATTTTTGATCCTCAACAGTTGCAAATTTGAGTGGCAGCGAGGAAGATATTCATTGAATTAACTCCATAGTAGAATCGTTTCACTCCAAGACGAAACCCAACAACTAGGCCAACCGGACCAATATAATAGAATACACCAGATCGAATGCTAAATGCTTCTTGGAGAAAGAAAAGAACAGGAGGTTGGTTTTATAACAGGTTTTGTAAAAGTATCTAAAAATACATGGATTCCGAATGATTTATTTATTTCACAATTACATATCCTTTCTTTTCAAGAGTCATTTTTCATTGATTTGCTCCTGCCTAAGTCCATATGATACATGTTGAGGATCAGCTTTAGATCGAAACTTGTGAAAGATTAAGGAAAAGAACTCTAGACCACCTTTTGATTGTTAGGAGAGTTTCCTGCTAAGCCATCCCTAAAAAAATTCAAAATTCTACTATCTCAGTCCAATTAAATTTATTATTGACTTTCTCAAGCCAAATCCAAAATAATCAATCTGTGAACGGACTTTGTCTATATGAAAGAAGCTTGGAGAGAATTTTTTCATTTTTGATCAGAAATATAGCATCAAACACATTTCTTTTCGAGGATAAATTTCAAATTTGGATCGTAGTCAAGAAAAGCTGTTTGCTCTGATCGGAGGAGCCCTCACGAACAAAGGAGCCCGTTTCTGCTCTAGTTCTTCAATGGCCTGCTCATTAAAATTTATAATCTGCAGAAAGTACGAGCTTGAATTTTAAATAAATTCTCTCTCATTTCGATCTAAATGTGCCAATGCTGCATAATAAATATTGCTATTTAACTACCAACCAAAATTCGAAGAAATAAACGCTAAATTCTAAATAAGCATGATAATTTTATTATGCGTATCCAGACTGCTGTTAGCTCATTCTTAAGCTGGAAGCGATCAAAATTTATAATCTTAAGAGCAAAAAACAAAAAAGGAAAATGGGAAATATACAAGAGACTGCTAACTTTGTCAAATACAATGGCGATACTGGATCCATGATGCATACTGTCTGTACTCGCTCAGACAAAATTCATTTTCAAGCCATGAAGTCCGTCAGGCTCACAGCAGTGGGATTGTGTTCTCCGATATCCGAGAATGCCTATGCATTGCTTCGCATATGTGATACGTTAACTAAGAAAGAGCTACTGAGTCAAAGAATGAACCTCACTCCATGCCGCCTCACTCCTTATAGATTCTACGACCTACAGTTTCCTATAGATATCAGGAAAGACAGATATTACACCATTTACGTTGAAATTCATGGAGGAGCTACCCATACATACCTTGAAACCCATGAGTCATCAAGACACAACTTCTTTTCTATCGAAATTACAAGACAAGACCCTTCTCCAAAGTTTAAAAAATTAGGAAGATTAAGAATTCAATCTACCGAAACATCGGAGGAAACTCCTAAAAGAAACCGTGACGAACCATTTCCAGCCACACCAAAGGCCAGCACCTCGAAGAAATTTTCCAGTGCAGTAACCCGAGCTTCTGAAGAAAGCAGAAGGAGCAAGACGATCAAATTTACCCCCGAAGGAAGTCCTGAAAAGAGCCAAGTAATGACTGTTGAGGTAAAAAGGGGTAGCAAACCGACTGAGACGTCCAAATCAGCTGGACCTCTGATGGATGGAAGACGTAGTACTGAGAAACCACGAGTTCAAATGAATCTGATTAGTGGAATTATGTTTAAGAGCGATCCTCTAAGTTTGGGTTGCTGCTAAAATAAGTATGAGAAAAATCATTTCTATTTGCAAATTTCACAAAAGATATTCCATTCCATTTATCTCTCTAGGGTTAGCAAAGAAGCTCCTTTTTTTTTTTAGTACATTTCCATATTTTCGCTCAGGTGATAATCGCACTACTTTTTGGCAAATAACTAGACTTCAAAAATTCTTGATAGCTCAGGACCCCATTTTAGTAAGAATCAGATTGTAGAAGCATCACTCTTTTAACCAGAACTAAAGGTTTTCTTCGATAATTCAAAACTCAAAACCCTCTATATTCGTTTGGTCCTGCTAATTACCAACGGAAGAAGTATCATCTTTGATTACATATCATAATAAATTATTTCAAGATTTTGCTTTTAAAACATAAGAGGCGTTTTAACAACAAATTTTTAAGGAATCAGCACCAAAGATTCAAAATTTCAAAACATTGTAGAGCAATTGGCAGTTATTTCCTTTGGTAAGCTTGCTTTTACTATATTTATCTCTGCTACGTTTCAACATCTTCTTCTTTAATGTTAATGCAGCTGAAATTTATGAGTTTTTATGTTTTTATTTCATTCATTTCGTTTAAAACTGTAGGAGCAAAGTGGAATTCATACTCTTGCTTTTTGTCGTTTTCGAAAGATAATCTACTGTCACTTGGTGATCAGAGCCTACGAAGGAAGAGAGAATTGAATGGGACTTTTGCACAGGAGCCAACATGTACACTCTTCTGCCCCTTCATGATAAAAGGAATACAGCGTCACTCCGACTAGTTTCTCAAATGAAAAAAATCTTATAGTTAGTCTGGTATTGCTAATATTCTATTTATGATAATATCTGGAGTTTGGGCAGCCAGTACTACCCGACTGATTTTGAATAAATTTAAATGGTTCTGATTAAAGATTATACCCCTGGAGTTAGTTCAAGAATTTATGGGCACGTTTTATCAAATCGAAATACAATGTGGACAACCACTGCTACGATACTCTCATGATTCTTCGTTCGAGCTCGTGAATTCAAAGAGAGAGAGAAGGATGAAGGATACTCATTCAAGCTTAATGAAGCCTAAATTCAATGAAAACCATTCTCACAATCTGAATTCTACTGTCTTGTGGAGAAATAGGAAGGGTTTTCCGTTTATAGAAACAACGTGAAGTGGTCCTATTTTTGGTCTTAAGAAGAGCCAAGAACAGAGCACTTTTCTTCTTTCCACTTTATTTTTATCGATAAAAAGTTATCAATTTATTTAAATTCCAAAAGATGTTTAATGCTAGTGACATCATTCGATCAGAAACAACCTCGTTCATTCACGCTTTCGAGAGTTTGATAAATAATCCCAAAAAAATATCGAATGTTTTTAAAATTCAATCAAATAAATTTGTATATGCTGAAAAATGTTCTACGTGATAAAAACAGTCTCTGCTCCGTCTTTAAATCTTAGTATCATAAACATTCTTATAATTAAAACCAAAAAAATAACAATCAAATGGGTAACATGCAAGAGTCTGCGAACTTTGTCAGAGAAATTGGCGATTCAACTGCTATGCAAAATACTCAATGCAAACGTTTAGATACTTTGTATTTCAAATCCACACAGACACTCACAATCACAGCAATTGGTCTTTGCTCTCCGATATCTGAGAGAGCTATTGCTTACTTACATATCTATGAGACTCAGACTGAAAAAGAGTTGCTGAGCCAGACAATTCACCTTGATCCGAATCGACTTGTCCTTTCTCAGAAATATGATCTCAAATCTCCTGTAGAAATCGTCAAGAATAAGTTCTATACGATTTCAACCGAAGTCTATGGAGGTGCCATTCAAACATACCTTGAGGCTCGTGAGACGACCACTCATGGCTTTTCTGTTATTGAAGTGACAAGAGACGACCCTCAACAGTCTGCACATTTGTATAAGAAGAAGCTTGGTGTTAGGAAGGAACCAAGTGATTCGTCAACAAGCATATTAAAACTAAATATTAGCAGGAAATCCACTCCAAACACAAAGACTTCAAAGGCAAAGCAAACCCTGAATTTTTCCACAGCTACTTCTTCGTTTGGTAGTACTTTGGAGCGAGCTAAAAAGACCAATCTCTTGAGGACTGCATCTTCGGAATCAAGAGGCTCTCCTACAAATCTGGATAGTAGTCAAGCCTCTACACCTAAAAGTAACAAAAAGTCCAAAATCTCTCCACCTCAAGAGCCTGCAACGGATCAATTCTTAAAAAGGTCAAAGTCTCAATTTCTTGATTCAGAAACAGCCTCACCAGAACGAGTATTGCGTTGGAGAGAAAGGGCGATCCACATGAATTTGGTAACTGGATTTATTTTCAAGAGAAATAATCTTAGCGTGGGATGCTGTTAAAAGTGATTAATTCTTTGTTAACAGCTAGCTTTCATTAAAGAGAATAAATTTTTATGTATTTTTCGCTCTTTTTTTTTTTTGGCATCAAAAACATAAACAATTTTATCGTAATTCTTTTGTACTGCTTTTTATGAGAATTGGATAAATAATCCCACGACATTACTTCTTTTTATTAAGCCATCCTCTTTTTTTTCTCCTTGATACACATCAATATCTTCTCTATTAACTCAAAAGCAATTAAACCTAGTGCTTATCCAGCTGAGATTTATGAATTCTTTAAGGGTTTATTTCATTGGTTTCTTCTCCAACTGTAGGGGCAAAGTGTGATTCAACTTTTGCTTCTTTTTTTTTTTCCAGGGATGATCTACATTATCGGATCCGACTAATAAGACAGATTTAAATGTTACTTCTGCACAGGAGCAAGCGTTTCACTCACATGCCTCATTAATAATTTGCAGGTCCTCTCTGAGAGTTTATCGAGCAATTTGCTGGGTTCCTCCATAGTAAAACCTTTGTGATTGTTAAAGGAGACGAAAACTCATTGTCGCTCCTGTTAGCTCCTCGAATTAAATAGGGAGTCTATTTTTGCAGCCCGTGTTTTTTCGAATAAAGTTAGATGATTCTGATAAATGATTATCCCGCCCCGGGTTAATTCAAGAATTTATCGCATTCTTCTGCAAATCTCAATCCAGAGTCGACAACGAGTGACGTAGCAATACATCCATACACGATTGTGTGTTCAAGCCCATAAAGTCAGATAGAGAAGGATGAAAATTTACTCTTAAGCTCAAGAAAACCACATTCAAAGAGAACCATTCTCACATGTCTGATTTCTGCTCTTTTGTGGAGAAATAGGCTAACAAGGAGTTTAAAGTAAGATGAGTATCTCTTTGTAATCTCAAGCAGTGCAAAATCGGAGCATTTTTCTTCTTTCCACTTTTATTTTAATTGGAAAAACTCCGATTTATTTGATTTTAAAGGGTTTTTGGTAGTGGCTTAATTCGAGCAGGAACGATCGCGTTAATTCATGCTAAGGGAGTGTTATCTAATAATTCAAAAACTTTGAATGGTTTTAAAATTTAATCAAATAATTTAGAGCATGCTTTAAGCATTAATTTATGAAATCAATGTCTGTGCGTCTTTAAAGTCTCCGTAATATAAACATTTTTAGAATTGCAAAAAAAATCAAAAAAAAAAAAATCAAATTAAAAATGGGAAACATGCAAGAGTCTGCGAACTTCGTCAGAGAAATTGGCGATACAACTGCTATGCAAAATACTCAATGCAAACGTTCAGATACGTTGTATTTCAAATCCACACAGACACTCACAATCACAGCAATTGGTCTTTGCTCTCCAATATCTGAGAAAGCTGTTGCGGAAATAAGCATCTATGAGACTCAGACTGAAAAAGAGTTGTTGAGCCAGACAATTCACCTTGATCCGAATCGACTTGTCCTTTCTCAGAAATATGATCTCAAATCTCCTGTAGAAATCGTCAAGAATAAGTTCTATACGATTTCAACCGAAGTCTATGGAGGTGCCATTCAAACATACCTTGAGGCTCGTGAGACGACCACTCATGGCTTTTCTGTTATTGAAGTGACAAGAGACGACCCTCAAAAGTCTTTGCATTTGTATAAAAAGAAGCTTGATGTGAGTAAGAGACCAAGTGATTCGTCAACAAGCATAATGAAACTAAATATTAGCGAGAAATCCACTCCAAACACAAAGACTTCCAAGGCAAAGCAAACTCTAAATATTTCCACTTCTACTTCCTCGTTTGGTAGTACTTTGGAGCATAGTAGTCAAGCCTCTACACCCAAAAGTAAAAAAAAGTCCAAAATCTCTAACCCTCAAGAACCTGCAAAGGATCAATTCTTAAAAAGGTCGAAGTTTCAATTTCCTGATTCAGAAACAGCCTCACCAGCGAGAGTATTATGTTGGAGAGAAAGAGCGACTTACATGAATTTGATAACTGGATTTATTTTCAAGAGAAATAATCTTAGCGTGGGATGCTGTTAAAACTGATTAATTCATTGTTAACAGCTAGTTTTCATTGAAAAGAAAAATGTGATATGTGTTTATCTAAATATTAAATAAGTCAACGAAATTGCATCACCTTTCTTCTGTAAATAAAAGCATGATTTTAATGCTCATATAATAATTTAGAAATTCAGAAAAAAAGATGTGTTTTGTGAACTACGTATTCTGAATACAGGGTTGAACAATAATTCGATCCTTCTGACCTGTAAAATGATAGAATTAATCATTCTCCATAGTAATGACGCACAAATAATGAAATATTTTCCGTTGGGAGCATCAACCTTGATGTTCAAAGAGTCAGAGTTGGAATTCGATGACTGTCGATAACGGCTCCAAAATGCTATAAAATAATTATTTCAGTAATTTTCAGAAAAAAAGATATCTCAGCGAAATCAATAAACGTTCTAAATTGATATGGTATTCTAAGAATGAAGTTTGAGAAAATAACCTTTTACTTTGTATTGTTTAACGATCATTCACATAAGATTTCCTATGCCTAAACAGAACTCAGCCAACCGAATTTATGGAATCATCTCGAATTATCAGAAGCTTTTCTCTTTGTTCACTTTCCATAATTATTGCTCGATAGAGCATCAAAGGCATGCTGCAAATTCTTTACAATTTGGAGAGAGAGAAAAAAAAAAAGAGAGAACAATAACTAAATTTTCGAGAGTTTCTAGTATCTTGCCAAATAATTGGTTCTGGAGATGCAATCACTTTGACTAAAAGCAGCAACACATCACAGAAATTATCCGAAGAGAGATTTTCCAATCCAGGATTATGCTGATGAGCACAAGACTTGTCCCAGTTCTCTTGGGCTCTGGACAGGGCTGCGTCAGCCACTCATTTAAAGGCGTATTTCCTGGTCGTATTACAGGGGAAGAATTCTTTAAGAAATTCCAAGAATAAGACTTTGCTGCCAGAATCGCCATAGCCGTCGCGAAAGTAGCATTGTCGGCTACTCCTGCAAGGTTTAAAAGATTTCCAAAGCATTCCGCCAAAGAAAAAGCGTTGAATTAGAACACATTTTTGAGCATTTATTGAGATGTGACGAATTAAAGGTAAGATGCATGTTGAGCAGAATCAATATTAATTCTGTATATTTCATGGACCTCAATTGCTTCCTATTTCATTTAAAATTAGCATTCAAAGAAAGGATTCTTAGATCGAAAATCTTCTGATTAAATGCAAAATCTATAATGCTAAGGAAGGAGACTTGCTTAGCCAAAAACTCGCGGAGCTGTGATATGTTTTTGTTAATATTTCTCTTTTGATTAGAATTGCGATCTTAAATAAAATTTCCCTTATCTTCCTCGAAAGTAAATTTTGCTTTTCTCTCCTCAAGAGTCGTCGAAAAAGTAATGGTATGCCAATTTTCTTTTTAAAACAGAAGGACTTTAATAGATTATTTGGAAAACGCAAAACCCAATTGTGTTTATCTCTGATAAGCTTAAAAAATATTGGTTTTATTTCATTAATTTCTTTTTCAGGAGCAAAGAGGAGTTCATCCTTTAGCTTTTTTTTATCGTTTTAGAGCGCTAATCTACAGTAACTTAGCGCTCGGAGCCTACTAATAAGACAGACTCGAATAAGCCTTCTTCACACGAGTCAAAATTTATACGCAAATCCCTCCTTCATGATTTGAAAAGGCTGTTTTGAGAGGTTTTCGAGACTTTTACTGAATTCATACAAGTGTTTCCTTCTTGGTCGGGAGAAAAACGGGACTCACATTGTCGCTCCTATTAGTTTCTCAAATCAAAACAGGGTCTTTTGATTATTATGGTATTGTGAATATTCCAATGTCGAATAATTGATTGGGGTTTTGCTAGCAACAAGGGTCACCTGACTGCTTTTGAACACTAAATTCAATTGATTCAGATTTAATTTTATCGATAAATTTATTTAAATTTCAAATACTGTTTTTGGTAGTAACTTAATTCGATCAGATACGATCGCGTCCACTCGCGATTTTGAAGCGTTATATAATCTGAAAAGTTATCCAATGCTCTTAAAAATTTAATCAAGTAAATTTAAGCATGCTGAAAAATGTTCTAAACATTGATTTTCTGTCACTTAACACGGTCTTTGTTACCTTTAACTTATAAAATTCTCATTAACATAAACTTTGTTATCAGCGTAAAAAAAAACAAACAAAAGAGAGTGGGAAAATGGGCAACATGCAAGAGACTGCGAATTTCGTCAAATCTAATGGCGATACAATGGATATGAAACATACTCAATGCAAACGTGTAGACACATTGTATTTTAAATCTACACAAACAATCACACTCACAGCAATTGGTCTTTGTTCTCCAATCTCTGAGAAAGCTGTTGCGGAAATACAAATCTATGAGACTCAGACTGAAAAAGAATTGCTGACCCAGACAATTCACCTTAACCCGAATCAACTTGTCCTTTCCCAGAACTACGACCTCAAATCTCCTGTTGAAGTAGTCAAGGATAAGTTTCACACGATTTCGATTGAAGTTCATGGAGGTGCTATGCAAACATACCTTGATACTCGTGAGACTACCACGCATAACCTCTCTGTGATAGAACTGACAAGAGACGACCCTCAAAAGTCTTTGCATTTGTATAAAAAGAAGCTTGATGTGAGTAAGAAACCAAGTGATTCGTCAACAAGCATATCCAAACCAAATAACAGCGGGAAATCCACACCAAACACAAGGTCTTCAAAGACGAGACAAACTCTGGATTCTTCCACTGCTACCTCCACGTTTGGTAACGCTGTAGAGCGAGCTAAAACTGCAACCCACAAGGGAACTGCATCTATGGGATCAAGAGGCTCCCCGAAAAATCAGGATAGTAGTCAAGCCTCTACTCCTAAAAGTAACAAAAAGAACCAGATTTCCTCACCTCAAGAGCTTGCATCGGATCAATTATTAAAAAGGTCAAAGTCTCAATTTTCTGATTCAGAAACAGCCTCACCAGAACGAGTATTGCGTTGGAAAGAAAAAGAAGTCAAAATGAATTTAGTAACTGGAATTCTCTTCAAGAGAAATCGTCTAAGCATAGGGTGCTATTAAAAAATTATTAATTCATTTTCTCATCTATCTCTGATCACAAGGAAAAATGTGCTCTGTGTTATCTCTTTTTTGACCTGAAAATACACCCACATACCCAATTTGCCTTTTAATTATTAAATCAGCCGATGAAATTGTAGAACATTTATTTGTAAGTCAAAAAGCAGGCTATTTATGCTAATATCATGAATTCTCAAAATATTAAACTGATGAGTTTCGTCGATGAAGAATTCTGCAGAACACAAGATTACTAAATAAATCTACCCTTATGATTGATTTTTGAGTGAGCTTCATCAGATAGAATTATTCGTTCTAAAGCATCAAATTTGAGCTATTTCAAACAGAAAGTGCATATCTTAAGATATAAGATGATTCTTCTACGGACCATATTTTCATTTGAGTTTTCGAAGACAGTATTCTTCTTTCTCATAAGTAAGAATTTATTGGTTTGATTCGATCACATTCAAATTAGCAATATAACAGCAAAACATTTCGCTCTTAACTTGTCAGAGAAGTAAGGGAGACATATATATATATCAATTATTTAGTATTATTATAAACTTCTCAGGCTCTTGTGAAGTATCATGAATGAGCAGAAAACAGCAAAGTAATAAATGCTGAGAAGCCTAGCAAAGCGCTAGATTTCGATTTTTTTCAATCTAAAACCTATCAAAGCCACGGCCATCACGACGACCCCGACCACGGCCATCACGGCGACGACGACGACCACCGCCACGTCCTCGTCCATGGCCATCACGGCAATATCCATCAGTTATCGAGTAAATATTTTTATTGCCACAATCAGTGCATCTGTCAGCCATCCCATTTTCACACCTGCCATTGAAATAACAGATGCAGCTTGGTTTTGGATTGTACGCAAAACATTGTCGATTCCTTTCGTCGGGTCTACATACTCCTCCTCCGTATTGACTGGAACCCGAACTCATGCGGTTTTTCAGCTCGCTATTTGAGCAATAAGCGAGAGCGATGATGCTGAAAAGAATTAAGACAACTAATTTCATGGATGAATATGAGGATTTATTGGATTATAATATCACATAACATCACGGGTTTAACTAGCCATTAGATTGTTCCAATTCAGTAGTCTAATATCTTGCAATAGAAAAACGAACCAGGAGACTGATTACTGATTAAGGCCTTCTAAAATTTGGCTACCGTATTTGTTTTTAGGCAAGGCTATATTAGTGATTGGCTTCAGCGTTTCTGGCGTCAACTTTCCGATGTCGAAGCTGATTGTTGAACTATTTTCCTACTCTATTAGTAATAGTTTTTCTATTTTGAAGAAATGTGAAGGTGTCCTTCAATCCCAATTAAGTGGAGAGACATGATACTTCATTTGATTTGAGCTCATTAAACATTGAAAAGGCCTCTTGAAATGAGACTGATGATTTTTGTCCAAAAAAAGAAAATTCCAAATTCGATGACTGTCGATAACGGCCATCAATAAAATAACCATTACAGTAATTTTTCAGGAGAATAAGATTTCAAGTGAAACCAACTAACGGTCAAAATTGACACGCAGTTCTGCCAGAAATCAGAAATGAGGTTCAAGAGAATAAACTGTTCCATCTCTCTTTGTTTATCGATTACTCGCATAAGACTTCCTCTGCTTCAACGAAGCTCAGCCGACCGAATTTTTCCAATCACCTTAAATCATTCGGAGCTTTTCCATTTGCTTACTTTCAATAATTACTGTTCGATACAGTATCAAAGGCATTATATGCTATCAGAATGCTGTCATTACTTCTCATTATTCTTTCAACATCTGGCTTGCTGAAGGCAATAATTCAAGAAATTGGTAATGAACCTACTGGATTATACCAGTCATTGGTATCAGGCGATATTCAATTTGTTAAAAACAATCATTCCATAGAGCTTCTTTGAACAATTTTGAGTGACCTAAGCTTTGGTTCGTCTATTATAGTATTAACTGCATTACGCTAAAAGTGGCAGGTTGAAAGGTGAGCATAATAATGAGAAACTCAATATTTCTCCTTTTCAAAGTCTAAAACTAATAAAAATGGAGAAGCTAGTTGTAAGATGGAATTGAGTCAATATGATTTCATATATCAAACTTGCTTCATTCTTGTTGCACATTTTATATAACATTTCGAATCAGTTTATCTCAATCTTCAATATCAAGATCAGTCCAATGGTATTTGCAAGCAGACAATTATACCTCAAAAAGAAAAATTTTCTAATTCTGAATCGAACTCAGCAGAAAACAACATTATTTCAAATTATCAATTCGATTCTGATGATTTAGATCTGATTAATCAACTTGAATTCTCCAAAGTAGTTATAGTATAATAAAAAATGAAAGCTTTCTCCACGAGGAACCTACTGTCGTGATGGAATATTCTCATTTTTCAAATGTAATTTTTGCAGTTTTCCTTCTCTTTGCTTGAAGTTCCATAGGTTTTATCAGCGATTTATATTAAAATATAAATATTACAAAAGGCGGGATGCCTATTACCGAAAATAGATACATTATTGAGCTCGTATACACAACAGCTCACCAAGAGTGAATCATTGGCTTTTTTCTTCACCAATTGGAAATATTTCAAAAAGTGTTACAGAATCCAAAGATAACTCACAATTCCTTTTTCCTATCATTGAAAGACTCTCAAGATGCTTCTATCAGAGTTATTCGATGATACGTTTCAATTTTGAGTTTTCTCATGAATTTATATGTAATTTGTAAATTTCAATCCATGTATGTTCAATAAAAAGTGATAGCAAGTCAAGGTTGACCTCATAAACACCCATCATTAATCATGCTGGGGATATACATGAATTAAAATGGCCAGTATTTCGTTCCATTTGCTCCGTAAAACTTTGTAGATTCTGAGAACCCAAAAGATCTCTCTTTCTATATATATAACTATATATAACTTGCTTAACAATTGAAATCGTTTCAAAGCAATTTCCTTGGAGATAGCATTCGCTGGAAGGCAGGGATAATTGTAGGATCGCAGCATTTTAACTGATCAAAAACTGGAATTTTGGTATGGTTCCAATTATTATTCATTTAAATTTATAAAATCATTGTTTGACCAATTGAACTGTAATAAAAAAAAAGAGATGAAAGTGAGCATACTTTTATTAAGTCTTTGCTCTATAAAATACCGAATTCAAAGTGAATACTGCAAGCTGTGGTTATTTCAAAATGACAACACTACAGGAAATGGCTTTACTCTTGGATTCAAATGCAAGTTATTTGTCGATTTTCTTTGATCGAACGACATACATATACATTAAATTAGTCGTTCATTATAATCACAGCTGCTGTCTCTGCAGAGCAGACATAACGAGAACTCTTTCCAATTCATGATAGCACAGTTCCAGCATGCATAAGTAATTGTTCTGTGAAAACAGAACCAGCCCTGACTTTAAAAAAGCTAGAGAAAAGCATAGAAGGAGAGTAGCGAGCCCATTGGAAAAGCAAGCACAATTTCAAAACTCACTCTTCTAAGAAATGACAATGATCTCGTTCCTTCTATCAGACTTGGCTGATTCAAAATTAATTTTCAATTAATTTCCACGAATGCTCAGAAGTTCTTAAACTTTATAGAATTCAATCAATCAAACATAGAATCACTCGAAAACGATCTAAGAAATTTAAATTTGAGTATATTCATTGAATGCATATTAGTTATCGAGAATCATTTGTGAGAATAGCCAAATAAGACTTTATCTAGCTCAAAATAGGGCCAACTAGTCGGTAAGTTCACATCAAATTCTATCCAAGGCATTCGACTTTGGGTACTTAATAATAACTCAATGATCCTTCCATTGGTGATCGACTTTTTATTAATGAGCTCTAAAACGTACAAAAGAAATTTGATAATTTTAATTGATAAAATAGTTTGCTCCGAACGCATTATGAACTCATTGCTTTGGATCAAGCAGAGGGAATCTCGTCGAAAATACCAGGAAACTGGCTCATTCGGATCCCCTTGCTCTTTGAACATCTTTGTTTCAATCCTGATCATCTATCTTGCTCTTCAAATCACCGAGTTTTCAGTTGATTTTGGAGAGCATGTGCGTTTCTGGCCAGAGAAAGCTGTAGCCCTCTCTATCTTTTCTATTGGCGCGGTTTTCTTTGCACTTATGAACAGAAAGAATTGTGCCGCAATAGTAAACAAGGTTTTATGTGCCGATGTCACCTGGCGCTGTATCCTCACTGAAATAATTGGAGGAATCTACGTCTGTGTCTTTGTATTCTCGGAATCGCGAGCCATTATCTCTTCAAACAACACGTTTCTCCCAGACGTCTCGAAAGGCATGACTTACGGAATCTTTATTGTTTGTATTGCATATGTGGCCCAAGGATGGTTCTTCCGATCTTTCTTTATCAGCGTTCCACTGATATTTTTCGGAGCTGAAGCTGCAGCTCGGAATACTGACCATTACTCTACAGCTATTACTTCAGTATTATGCGCTGTGCTATTCCTGTTGGTAAGTTACCTTCAAGAGCGCTTTCATAAAGCTAGTTACCTCAAAAGCAATAAGGAACTCGAATTTTGGAAAGGATCACTAAATAAACTGAACGAGGGCATTTTAATTCTCAGTGAATGCAGCAAAGCCTCCTTTATCAACGTCCCTTGCAAGAAAATCCTTTCGAAATATGGAAGTGATTCAAGTTTAAACGAAGAAATCACGATTGATAATCTAAACCGGTTTCGAGAGCTCGAGATCATAGACTCAATGGATTCTCAAATGATCCCTCGCTTGCAGGAGATGCCAGCGCCATACAGCTTAGCTAGCTACCTTCAAGAAATATATCAGCGACTAACACACAATACCCCTCGTGCTCGCTTTAGTGGGGACCATGAATGGATTTCGGATACACTGGTAACGCTAGAGAGCAGCACTAGAACAATAGATTCTGAAATTGTTCATTATCAAATCAAAATCTCGAGTTTCAGATCTGAAGGGAAAATCCTTCTGCTGCTTGTCTTCTCTGATATAACCCACTCAAAAGCAATCGCCAGCCTTCAGAAGAAGTTTGAGTACAATTCAAAGGTCCTAGATACTGTGACCCATGAAATGAGAACTCCGTTAAATGGGTCCCTCAATTTCCTTCAATCCGCCCTTGAAGACGACAGGACTCCAGCGGAAATCAAGCTTAAAACGCTAATTCCAGCTAAGCGCTCCAATTTGCTGCTGTTGAGTCTTGTGAATGATATTTTAGATTTTTCTCGCTTAAAGGTTGACAAGCTCAAATTTAACTTTGAAAGGAAAAACCTCCTCGAGACTCTGAAAGAAGCAATCGAGCTCATCGAAATTCAAGCCAAGAAGAAAGGAATCAAAGTTAACCTCATCCAAAAAGAAATCGGTGCACCTGACTTTTGTACCGATCATCAACGGTTGAAACAAATTGTTCTCAATCTCCTTTCCAACTCGGTGAAGTTTACACAGAAAGGCTCAGTGATAATATCTCTAGAGCAGCTGGAGTACTCTGAAAACACTCAGCAAGTAAAAAGAGAAAGAGTTGTTCAAATTTCAGTCACAGACACCGGAGTAGGAATCTCCGAAGAAGACCAAAAGTCTCTGTTTCAGGAATACTCTCAGGTCGGCGGAGATTCGCAACAGAGAAAGCTTAATCCTCACGGAGTTGGACTCGGATTGACAATTGCGAATACATTAGCGAGGCTTCTTGGGCCGGCGAGTGGATTTAAAAACAACTCGGCAATAAAGATAAACTCGCAAGTAAATCAGGGCTCAACTTTCTCTTTCTTGATTGAGGAAAAGCAAAATTCAGAGCTCGAAATGAGCAATTCAGTCGTTGATCAAGTCAGCGAATCTTCAATACGGCTCCAAGATAGCAGCATTCTTTCGTTCAGACACTCTGAGGAGTCGCCGATGCTCATCCCAGCCTCCTCGGTTATAAAACCTTCCCAATTTCTTCGTAAATATTGCGCAAAGCCTCGGAATATCCTAGGAGAAGTTTATAACCCAGACGAAAAATCCCTCGCGATCGATACCGTGTCAGTAGGATCCGAAGGAGAGGCTCGAAGATTGAGCGGGTATAATTTCAATGCGAGTCCAAAAATTCAGAGTCAGAAGAAGTATAAGTATCTTAAGAATTTAATAACCGACAGTCACAGTGGTATTACAATGGAAAGAACATGCGATTGCAAGAAGGTACTGGTCGTAGACGATGATAGTTTCAATATAATTGCATCAGAAATGATGTTCTCTGCGTTAAGAGTGCAAATTGATACTGCGTTCAATGGCAAGGAAGCTATTGAGAAAATAGTAGAGAGAAATAGCCAGAAAAATATGTGTGCAAGCTGTAAAAAAGGTTATTCGATCGTTTTTATGGATATTACCATGCCGGTTATGGACGGAAATGAAGCAACCACTGAGCTGAGACAAATGATGAAGCAAGGGACAATCGAAAGTGTTCCGATCATCGCCTGCTCGGCTCTTTCACAGAGTGAGAACAAATCAGCACAATTCGATGATGAGTGTGTAAAACCCTTCTCTAAAGAAAGGGTCGTCGAGCTTTTGAATAAATATGGTTTTAATCTACGAATATCAACTAATTTAACACTTCCTGCAGATTTAAGGTGTAGTGTATGAAATTATTACTGATGTTGTGTTCAATATTATTGTTAGGATCGCAGATTTGTGTATAGAAGGCTGCAGATATTGGATCTAACTCTTTTTAGAATTTCATACATTTGTTGTGAGTAGAGCAAGTCTCAATTTCTATTTAAATCGTTTTTCAGGTAGCTAAACTCGGTAAAAAATTGGTATAAGCAGAAAAGTCTTGAATATGGGAACTATTACCTATTACAAGAAAATGTGCAATCAATGACTTGTAATCCATCGTTGCCAGAGAAACCGGGAAGCTTGTGAAGTTTGTGTTTTGTTGTTTTTTGTTGTTTAAAAAAAAAACTTTTCAAGCCCAGAAAGTATTAAAACAAAGAGATCTTTAAGCAGGCTAGTCTCCATCTCTATTCATGAATGAAGAAGTAAATTTTCAACAAGCTAGTTTTTTGTTTTTTCCATATAAGTGAAAGCTCTGAATTCGTCTCGTACGTGGGTAAATCAAAGTTCAAATTGTGCCAAAATTTCACCCATCGAATTTTTTATATTCATTTCCTTTGGAAATATAAATTACAATAAACGATAAAGAAAAAATCGAAAGATTCTTCCTCATCATGGATTCCTCTCCCAATAAATCAAGTAATTTTCTATCTCGCATACAATAGCATCTATTTCACAGTCAGAGACCACGAAATCAACCCCGAATTAACCGAAAAATACCGTAAAGACCCCAACTTTCAAAAGTATATCGAATGGGGCAAAGCAAACGGAGTTAAAATGTCGAAAGTAAATAAGAAAGTCAAGGTTTAGGTGATAGATAATTCAAAGATAGATTACCCTGTTGCATTTGGCCCAAATGGCTGGATTGGTGTCGCTGCAAGTGAAGACATCCCGCCGAATACAGTAGAATCGTCTCACCATCTGTCTCTAACAGTGCCTTAGGCTTTCGCGGCAGTTCCTCACCGACTTCTCATTTCACCTACAAAAGTTCGCAAATCTGAAATAGGTGAAATGATCAATAAGCATCCAGAGCTCTTCCTCGAACATATCGATGCTCACTTTAATGTCCTAACAGCATTTCTGATTTTTGAGAAATTGAAAGGTAAAACAACAAGCTACTACAGCTTATCAATCTGAAATGGAATTGTAGGAGAAAAGTCCTTCTATGCGCCATATATCAATTTATTGACGTCCAATGAAGTCACTGCGATGACTTGGAAAGAAGACGAAATCAAAGAAACAAATGATATCGGCTTGAGACACGAGCTTCGGCTTTATGCTGATCAATACGAAGAGGATTGGCTCGCAATGAAAGCTGTTTTCGATGAATATCCTGCTCTTTTTCCCGCAAAGTATAGAGAAAAGTCTTCGTACACAGTCTAAATGGCGTGTAGATATAGCAGGGAGGATTTTTTGTGGGCGTATGAGAACGTTGTTACAAGATGTTATGGGGCACATATGCCAGAGACCGTCCTTGTGCCATTTGGTGACATCTTCAATCATAGCGATGAGGGGGTCCTTGAATACGTCGTGAATACGAAATTTGAGATTCAAGGGAAACCAAGCTCTGCAAAATACTTCCTTAAACAGAAGAGAGTAGATTTATCGATTTTCAATATCAACTCTCAAAAGTCTCGAAGCAAAACGCTGGATAGTTATGACAAAAAAACGAATTACGTGAAAACCCGCAAGGTACAATGAAATGATGCTGGAAAAATGCGTAAAACTAATGATTTTGTTGTGTGCCGCAGCAATTCTTGTCGAAAGAAAGTCAAGAAAGGTTTGAAAGTGGAGAGAAGTTGCTCCTTGAGGAGCTTAAGAAGCTGGTGCATGAAATAAATCTGAATATGATGACGAAAAATGACAAAATTCAAATTTGGAACGTAGATTTTGTTGAGTCCACAGACGACGAAGATAATGATTCAGATGGTAAATATATCGTCTTGGAGTTTATGTCTATCTTCTGGGTTGATTAGATGAGAGAGACGAAGAGGGAGAAGGCGATGTGTTTAAACAGATCCATTCTCGCGAGGTGGCAAAACTCCAAAGCAAAGAGGTTCCAAGCGTAATAATATTTATATTCTGTTTCTGAATATTCATTGAACCAGCCTGAAGAGAAAAAGGTTGAAGAGAAGAAGAGCGAAGAAAAAGATGTGAACTCAACTGAGAACAAAAGCCCTTCTGTGACAAGCGGTAATAATGAATAGAAAAACAATATGAGACTGACTTAATGCGACCTCAAGGAGGAGAAACAACCGCAATCAAGACACAAGAAGTGAACGTTAAGCAAGAGACAACACCTCAAAGCGCTGATAGCGATATTGACAGCGATGAAGAAGAATGGACATGGTAAGGGCATTTCTTCACTGATCACTTAATTCCATAAAAATAGGTTTGATGAGAATGATCCAGATAATTATTTCGTTTCATGCACTCGCTCCAACATGTGGTAATCAGCCATCCCTCTGCGATATTTTTACACCAATTAATAATTTTTCTGCATTAAGGTATAAAAAGGGCGAGCAAGTTTATGTTCGCTATGGAAAAAGGAGCAATAAATTCTTGCTGACCTGGTATGGCTTTGCTTCTCTGAAAAACAAATTCAACTCTTTCTCTTTCAGAGTAAGATTTCTTTCGGTTAGTCCTTTTTCATTGTTAATATTAGCTTCACATGGATCCTAATTTCTCATCGCGAGTAAATCCAAAGGCTATGATTGTGACTGAAGAAGACGACGAAGTGAGCTTAAGGGACCTGAGCAAAGAGTTCCGCTTGAAGGAAAGTCGACTATGCGAAGATTTGCTCTCGTTCCTAAGAATTAAAAACCTGATGAATTACAAGGATTTCAGTACTCTTATCCCATCTATGATGCATCTAAGCTCTAACGAAATTACTTAGGTGCTGAAATTGTCAGCAACACCCAGGTTTCGTTCCCTTCGTCCGTTAAATTTGAGAAAGAGATTATCAATCTTGCGATTGAAATTCTTTCAGAATTGAAAAACCAGTAAATAGGGTTTTTTATACCGAAATTATAATGAATCTGTGCTAGATTCAAAACGACAATTTCTGAAGATGAAAAGATACTTCAGAGCAAGGACCTTCCCCTCAGAAAGCGTTTTGCAGTATAGAATCAGATGAGTTTCCTTCAATGAAACTTATTAATTTTAGGTAAACTACAGGCTCTGTAATAAGAGAATTCTGGATGAGCAAATGAAGTTATTAAACACCATCTCCGCTATTCTAGCGAAAGTTGAGGAAGGAATTCCGTACCGAGTCGCTTATTTCAGCAAGCTGATCCCGGAGGAGACTGACCTCTCGCAAGTCCTCCAAAACCGCAAGAAGATAAGAAATTATTTGAAATTCCTTAATATCGGTATCAGGTCTAAATCGAAGTGAGTTTTTGAGAAACACCGTTTTCAAACTACTCTACCAATGTCTCATGAAAATATTGTGAAGTTTCGTGTTCATCTCAGGGTGTATCCATAATTCAAGAAATAGAAATATTCCCTTGGTATTTAGAACCAATCTTGAAAATTTTTGCAAACACTACAGTTTTTCATATGTCAAAGAGAAAAAGCATTAGTATTAATTAGATTGCCTGCCCTGCAAGTCCGAAAGGAAGATTTTTCTTTGCGTTGCTGAGCAAAGCCTTATAAATAAGCATAATATAATGAAATAACTGTTATTCTTATTATATCAGGCATCTCTCTCTACAGGAGTTAAACCCGCGAAATAAATTTACGAATAATTTTAAGACGCTAATATTTCAGTTAAAGCACAAATAATTGAGGTAATAATAATCTATTTGTCAATATTTATCTGATAATGTTAGGAGCACACACTCAGGTTAGACTTGCCGACTTTATCAAGGCAGTCGCTGACTGGGAAACCGGTGTTGAGATTACACGACAAGTGCTTGCTGAGAAAAAAAGTTTTGAGCCACAAGCAGCTTTCGATCATCTTGATGTTAACGAAAGAGGGTATCTCACAGTGAAAGACATACTTTCCTTCTTGAATGGCCTTGACGTCTTTCCAACCGAAGAAGAAGTTAGGAATCTCATTAAACAATATACCCCTACAGAAGATGAGATTTTAACTTACGAAGACTTTGAGAATATGGTGCTGCCCGTAACCAGCGCTTACCTCGCCCAGCTCGCCTTATCTCGAGGAGTTTACCAGTTGCGAGGCCTCACGTACACCTCAGCGTGGGCGCTGGCTCGAGTCTTTGATAAGGAGATCAAAGAAATGCGCAAGGTCGATGCATTCAGAGAAGATCTTCTCGAAATGAACGATTGGGACCCAAGAGAAGCTTTCGAAACGATAGACTATAAAGAACAGGGCTTCCTCACCCCGTTCAGCATACTTGAATTCTTGCGAACTAGGAAAGTGATCGCAAGTTATGACGATGTTCTCGCATTCATGAGAAAAGCTGATAAGGATGAGGACGGCAAGGTCAGTTACCGCGAATTCGAGAAGATATTACAACCAAGCCTGAAGCCCAGACGCAAGAGCCCCTCACCTAAAAAAGCGAGCTATGGACAGTTTTCAACCTCGTCGCTGAAGAAATCGCCCGTGAGTTCTCCAGTGAAGAACAAATCTCCAGGCTCGAAGAGCAGAACAGGCTATTCCACTGAGAAAACGAAACTGACGGACCAAGATTACAACGAGTACCTTGAAACCTGCAACAAAAAGAGCCGCCATACAAGGAATGCTTCAATGGGAACGTATGGCAGTCAGGGATCACAGAAGGCCACGCCTAAGAAGCAACTTTTCACTGACTCATGGTCTAAAGGACCCAGCCCCGGAAAGTACCAGAGCACAAGTAAATACGATTATTCGAGAGAGCGTGAGCCAGATCCAAGAGAGCATTTGGAGGAGCTAAGAGCACGCTACACGATTAGAAAAGACTACTATAGCACTCCTAAAGGAGGCTTCAGCACGTATCAGCCAGAATCGAGCTATGCCTCGGGAATAAAAGCAACAGAATCGCAATGGGTCAAGCGAAAACGACCTGAAGATGTCGCTCGCCGCCTTGAGTTCGGAGAAACAGAGGAATACGTGGGTAAGCCTGAAGAGTCTGAGGAGTATGATTTTACGGGCTACAGAGCGACTCTTGGACGTGATACAAGAGAAGGTGGTGAAGACCAAGAGCTAAGAGGCACTGAAGAAAAACAGCCCAGGAGCGAGGAAAAGCAATCGGCCCCTGAAGAAGAAGCTACCATTACGACTCAAAAGGAAGCTGCCTCAGATGATCCTTACAAAACCCCACAAAAAGGCGAAAGACGAGAGCCACGTGAAGCAACAACAAGCGCTAAAGAAGGGACAGCGAGCTCGAGAAAGCGATCTCCAGCAGAATACATTATCTCTCCTCGAAAAGAGAGAAGTCCAGGTCGTTACTCAGGCGCAAAGACCTACAGTGAAAAGTCTCCAATTAGAGGCTACGAGGAAGAATACGTAGCCAAGGCACTCAAGCAGATTATCCAATATGAAAGAGAGCTTCAAACTTACAAATGCGAGCTTGCAGGCCGAAAAGATTTCACTGTGATCACCTCTTTCAGGAAGATTATTAATGAAGCTGGTGAAGGAACTACAAATCAGCAACAATTTGAAGACAATCTGAGAAACTACGGAGTCTTCTTCACACAGACTGAAGCGGAGGCTGTCTTTGCTAAATTTGATCACGATGGAGACGGAGCGATAAGTCTTAACGATTATGAACACATTATAGTTCCTTCAAATAAAGACCTTGAGAGGAGACTCAAGGAAAGAGATGTTACAACGGAAATCGGCGAGAGCACAGTGAAATCGCTTGTCAAATTCATTAAGAAGTTCGCTGAGATCGAAGCGAAGATAGAAGACTTGAGAGTCCGTATCTCTAAAAGGAATTTCAAGCTCGAGGACGCGTTTAAAGCGATTGATATAAAAGAGCAAGGGTTCAT
>ENA-UOTZ01000806-UOTZ01000806.1-compost-metagenome-genome-assembly--contig:-NODE-806-length-25110-cov-8.937123_pt1 | contig 25110 bp, 13 predicted proteins | sample MGYA00238144_ERZ746983 | MGnify/ENA primary metagenome ERZ746983 (study PRJEB28759, sample SAMN06268863) | compost metagenome | isolation source: single cell | place: USA: California, Emeryville, Joint... | reverse complement strand
GACTTTTGGAGTGGTAATTATGCGAGTTGGCACTCCTCGTAAAGTTACACTCCTAGCATTCGCTTTTTTAGAGATAAACTTGCAAAAATAAGTTCACTTGACCACGTTGGCTTCACCGAGAGCTTCCCCTGTGATCGGATTAATATAATGCTTGAAAAGATTCTTGCTAATTCCAAGAATGTGTAGAACTTCGTGGGTCACTGTACTGAGCTGAGTTTCCCAAGCATCTTTATTCATGTTGATTTTGAATGGGTTCAAATTGACTCTGCCTGCGAGAGGTCTTGTAATGTTTTTAATTAAAATGACTATGTCATAATTAAAAGCTGCCTACCTTCCTGTTTCAGGATGAAGGAAACATGGTGAGGCCGAGGCAAGAGTTGCATTGGTCTTTTCTGGTTTTGCCATCACAAAAATAATGAGATCAGCATCAATCTTCGATCTGCGAAGACTTGGCACAATATATGCGTCATTGCAATACTCATCGGCCAACACAACCTTTCTCTGCTCTGGAATAATCGAAATGACTTCCCTCAAATTTTTTAACACATTAGGCATAAGCACTTCCGAAACGAACTCTCTCTGTTCAGCGCTCAGGTTGGTGATTCCTACAAGAAAGAAAGAAAAACTGAGCATTGAAGGAATTGAGGAACACTTACCTGAGAAGTCGGCCTTGATTCTTATAGGTTGAAAGGTTTGAGGTGCGTTTAGATCGAGGTTCTCAACCTCATCTAAATCTTCCAATATATCTGATTTGACAGGTTCGAACTCTATATCGTCATGGGCGCATTCGTGAGCGTATGTCTGCAAACTGCAGACAAGGAGGATGAAGATGCTGACATAGAAGAAGGCAATTTTCTTCATTGAGTTGGTGGATTAGAATGTTAATTATAGCAAATTATTGCTTTAGGTAAATAGTACGAAATCGCAACTTGAGTCATTTATTTCCAACTAGTTTCTAATCTGGCTCAAGAATTAAATTACTTGAGTAAGGCTGTGAAATGGATACGATAAAATAGGAACCCTTCCCTTGTGATCTGAAAAATCAATTTTGCTGATAGCCTGACGCTTAGTTTTTAATGCGAAACAAATCGTTGAATATAAAAGGGCCTCTTCTTCATCCTTAGAAATTTCTTCAGTTTGAGAGAGTCATCTTCAGCTGCATAAGCAAATAATCCTGGGTTTCTTGTTGTCTAGACAGGATTGTGTATTGCAGTCACTCATATCTAAGAAATTAGGAAATACAAATTTTATCATGAAAAATGGCAATCCTTTGAGTTCAATTGCCAAATGTAATGCAAGGACCCCCAATGTTAAGATAGATGACTGTGTGAAACTAAAAGAAGCTACACCAAAATATTTGGTAAAAACTGTCACTCACTTTTTCAGCCAATTTTAAATCACTCATCAACAATGTTTTTCAATCACATATGCACAGTTGGGGGTTCCTCCGCATTCCTTGTCAGCAGCAAGACTCAGATCGCATGCCATGACTCCAATTTCGTTGTATCATATATACTGATGATGAAGTGGTCTAATCACAATCATTTTTTGGGATTGGCAAATGTGATTTTATTTAGTATCAGAGCGTTTTTGTGATTTTCAAAATTTTTCAATAAAAACTTTTGTTCATTTTTTCAAACAAAAAAAAGTGAAAACCTAACAATGTCTTTTAAAGCCCTCGTCGAATACTGGAAATTCGTTCTAGACAACGTACACCATCGCATATCGCCTCCTACTATCCCTGCAGAAGAAATTGAAAAAGAGCTACAAGGTTTCTCAAAATTTTGACTCTAAACTCTTAATAATCCCTCTCAGGTATCAGCGCTGTTTCATGCGCTTATGCTCACAATGGATCGTGTGAGACAAATGCATTGGTTTTTATAGTCCGAGTGTTATTTAAAAGCTGGAAATACTTCTTGGTGATACACGCGTTACCTATTCTGCTTTTTAAAAGAAGAGAATTAAAAGAGCAGTAATCCAATCCTTTCATTGAGATCTTGCATGTTACTTCAATTTAGTCCCTGGGAGGTGCTTAAAAAGCGATTTGTATTATACGTGAGATCTCTGTGCTACTTGTGCTTTGGATTCAGCTCTATTTTTTACTTACAGTGCTACCTGAGACGAATATTGGGTGCTCATGGTAATTTTATTGACACCTGAAATTTAGTATACAATCATATAATCATAGTTCTTGTACAGCCAATAGCTGCAAGTATCGGCTGCTTAAATATCATGCTTGAAGTCGAGTCGCGACAAAAAGAAATTTTCCTATTTGTGTTGCCAAGAATAATCATCACAGCCTGGAATTTCCTCAAACGAAGAAAGATTATAACGCATACTCTACCTTTTGGAGAAAATTTACTCTTCGGACTTGGACTCGGTGTTGTTCTTGATTTTATGAGAAAAGAGAGTCCAGAAATCAGGAGTGCTATTAAATCCAGTCTCATGTTCCTCACAGGTAGGACATAATACCAGTTGACTATATTTCTGCTTTTTATCTATCAGAGCACATAAAGCACCCACTTTCCATAGCTCTCTCTTATTGTATTCTGTAGATGTATGCTGTTGTAGTAGTAAGAAAATTCACTTGCTATTAATAAAGTCAAATAAAGTCGCTATTGCTCAAAAGATATGATTAAACTAACTAATGCGCACAAAATTTTCGTTCCCAAACTGTCTCCTTTGCAGCATATACAGGCCATCCTCTCGAGCAAGAGCGAGCCAGCATATTACTTCATGATAAAGAGGCATATAGTCGTGAAAAGTCCATTACCACGGGAACCAAAGCAGCTATTTGGCAAAAGACCAGGGAAACCCGAGCCGTTGGAAAAGACACTCCAAGAGCAAGCTACAGCAAAAACTTTAGAGCAGATTCACAGAAACCTTCACCTTATTAGAAAGAACTCTGCAGACGATGCAATAAGCACCGCCGATACGCAACAATCATCCGCGAAGATAATCAAAAGCTGTTTTGAGCATCTTCTCACCCTCAAAAACTTAGGCCCCCATGAAATCTTGAATTTTACAAACCTCATGTTTGAAATGGAATTATTGGACTCACAGAATTTTCAAGAACAATTCCGACAGCACCAACAGTTAATCGCTCCATTATTAACCTCGATTCCTGATCGTACAGATATATCAATCTCGCTTTTAGTCAAAGTCCTCCGAATATTGGCCAAAGCTCATGCATCTGCCGAGGTCTTTGGGCCTTTCATCAAAATGGCAATGAAAAAACTCACAAATGAGAAAGTTTCAAATGAGCAGCTCATTCTGTCCTTATGGAGTTTGAAAAAGCTCCAGGTTGATCAAAAGGATTTATCTATCTTAATCGAATTAGCCCTACAACGAGTCCACCAACTCAACATCATCGACCTTGCTCTACTGACTCGAATACTTGCTCTTTCAAATGATGCAGAAGGTATGAAACGGACATTTCCCAGGATATTTCAAGTACTTCAAAAACAAGCGTCAAAGGGACATGTATTGCCTCGACACCTTTGTGATTTTCTCTGGGCAGTCACGGAATTCTATTACTATACATTTGATACAGAAATCTTCAAAGTGTTAATCGAATCAATTCATGAGAACAGAAACATGTTTGAAAAACCGAACGATATCTGTGTTACTATTGGCCGCATTGTCAAGGTACAAATTTCTGAAATTTTTTCGAAAGATGACAAGTACAGCAAACTGCTCGAAGAATCTACGAAAACGTTTGTTGATAAAGCGATTCAATTGTTTAATTCCTCACATTATAAGTTCATTGAAAAAGATTTGACTGGAGCTTTGCATGCAGCTATCGTTTATCCCACTATACCCGACCGACATGTCAAATTTCTGCTCGAGCTGTCGATCAAGCATTTCAAAGAAATCCATCCGCTTAATCTCGCAAGTTGCATTCATTCGGCCTCGGTTCATCGGCCTGCTTTATTTGACGCATATGCTGGCGAATTTGTCAACATGCTTCGAAAACATCCTGAAAAATATACTTCAGAGAGCTGTGGTTATTGGACGTGGATCTTAAGAGAAACCATTGAAAGACTGCAAATTGGAGAGGATCTTCTTGATTTGTTTATTGAAAATACGTTGAGCAATCAAGAATTTTTCAATGCAATAGAAACTGAGCAGTTCTTCAATCTGTACACCATTATTGATAAACTCAAAAAAATTGATCAGAAATCAGAGCTCTGGCAGATCATATGCCAATATGTTTTAAATATTAACGAAAAAGAAATGAATCCGAAGAAGCTGTTTGGATTCTCACTCTTCCTCGTCCGGTTCAGTCGAATTTTCAAAGGGTCAACGACGATTTCAGACGAGTTGCTAGCAAAAATTAAAAACATTTCTTATTATGCGATGAAAGATTTTAAGCTAGAGATGAAAACAAAAGGGTATGGTATCTTGCTTCACGAGTTGTCCTGTCTTATCCCTTCGGGTGATGAGTTTTGGACTAAGGTAATTGACTGGAAGGAATTGGAAAGAATCAATACAGACTCTATGGACGAAGCTGAGAGATTAGTTTTGCTACGGGCAGTAGAAAACTTGAATAATCTTGACGTTCTGAAGGCTATTCAGAAAAAGGTTTGGAATTTAAGCTAGTACAGTTTTTTCTACACGTGCCGTTATAATAAATGTAGTGAAATCCGAAAATCAGGTGTTATCTTGTTTGTATACATGCGCATGGTGAGGTGTCGGACTTTGCAAAATCGCAAGCTTTTGAATTTAGTTTTCAATACAAGGATTTAGTAAGATTCTCTCAATACTTAAGCAGTTTGATCGAAGTTGTGAGGAGTTGAAGAGAGTGATAGATCCAGAAATCGAGAATTTCAAGTAGCAAGGATATGTCATGATGTAAAATAGCATTTCTTTCTGCAAATGCAAAAATATTGTATTGAGATAAAAGCTTAATTTGATATGCATTCTAGAAACGAAAATCGTAGAGCAATAATCAAATTGATTTTTAAATAGCGGAATCTTTTCAATTATGGAAGAAGAAAAGAAGGACTTACGAGAAGAAAATTCAAGAATGCCCCAGAAAAATCCTATCAGAAGGACCAAGCCATCTAACCGAGGAAGGTTCATTGCCTACGTCTCAGAAGGCGAACAAGAGCCTTCTTTTACATTTCACAGTTCATTGGATCAGGCAAATTTTCATATCAAGCTTCAACTCAAGCTCTACTTGGTGAACTACATTACCAAAGAGGAAGACATACTTCAGTTTCAAACCTTCAAAGAGTTGCAGGACATACTATTACATGGATATATGACAGATGGTTTGGAGTTTTCTGCAAAGGTCATTGATTCTCACAAACAAAAGATCCATAACGTGAATATTGAGGAGTTTTTCGCGCAGTTGAAAGGTGATGTCATTGATATGCTTGAAGCGAATAGAAGAAAGAAAAATTTTTTGATTCTCAGCATTTTACAGAAGAAAGGCTTGAAAAAAGAAGTAATCAAGGACATTTATTCATTTTTGCCGACGAAACTCACCCACGAAGATACAGAAGCCGTCGTCGAGGTGAACAGCAGTAGTGATGAGGATGATTGGGAAGAGGAGGAAGATGGAGCTTCCAATGAAAATGCCCGGGATGTGTTGGGGCCAATGCGACTGCCACCCATAGGACTTGGGTCACTTAATGTTCAGTTGAATGAGCAAGAACGAAATATACTGACCGAGCTGGATTAGACAAAGTTATTTTGACTGGAATTGTGCAAGATAATATTTTTGAGACCATCCATTGTGAAAAACATTGTTTGAGTACTTTTGCTGTTATATATATTTGTTGTGGTGTTGAGGCAAAGATCTGTGTATTATGAAAATCCAATTTAGTTTTGAGGAAAAGAACCATGAAAATACCAATTAGATAAAATTTATGAACCTCATTTCAATGCGATGATCGCATTGATATATGCAGCTAGGAATCGTTGGCACAAACTTTAAATCAAAAAAGCAAAGAATATGATCACAGATTTCTACTAACTAGACTCAGCTTGTTTTCGCTTGGTGCTGCATATCTATAATAAGTGTCTGCGATGGAAGCTGCTCGCCTTTCTTCTTCTTCGATTTGGTCTTGATCTTCAGGCTCATCCTGAAGATCGAGGGATTCACCATGAGTAGTCTCGTCCACCGTTGAATCAATTGTATCTATTCCGCACCATTTCTTCTTGATACCGATACGAGTAGAGGGAGAGCATCCAAAAATTATTGCGTTAAATACGCTCTGTAGCTGAGGAAACTTCAGTATAATCAATAGGACGGGTAATGCTATATCTTCTGGATCCACAAATAACATAAGAAAAAGAAGTGGTAGCCAGCAGATCACGAGGACTAAAGAATAAGCGAACAAAGACATCCAATTGACTCTGATAAGCTGGCGATACTCTGAGCCATACTTGCCCAACTGAATGAAGATGATGATGTAACTCGCAACAGTGAAGATCACTGTGAGTAACACTGGAACGAAAATAAGTATCATGCCTGTACTCGAATCATCATTCTTGTCAACTGAACAAACTCCTTGGTCAACATAAACATAATCGGTAAAAAGCACCAGTAGCATCGTTGGCAGCGGCCCCAAAAGGCTGATCAAGGCGGCCTTTCTAAATGAAAACGCTGGGCGAGACTCTGAAGAGGTTGGCAAGAGAAAGATTTTCACTAAACAGTAAGAAATGCACCAGACCCACAAGAATGTGCTGCTTTGGCAGTAGTAGTATATCAGGTAGTAGAGTTTGCAGCCGAAAATTGAAAAGTTGCTTTGAAAGAGAGACAGAAAAGGAACGGATGTGAAAAAATTTGCAAGGGTGAGGAATAAGATCATCCGACCAATAGGTTTCCTGTACGTTTTGAATGTGAAAGAGACTGTAACGATGAAAATGCATGCCAGCACGGGCAGAACGATGAAACAATAATTTAGAAAAGATATGAAATTCTCCTCTGACATCTGATTTTATCCTTGAGCAGCTCCCAATTTAAGTTTTATTTGAAATTATAATTCAAGCTGCCGCTGCGATCCGCATCATGAATATCACAAATTTATTAACAACAGCTAGAAACTTATCGACGTGAAAAAAATCAGTAACGGCCTGAAGTTTGTTGAATGAAGTGTAATTTTCGCTGAGACAAATTTATTCCGAGCTACTTGTCATATTTGCTCGCATTTACCTTTTCTATTCTATTTTCGGCATGGGAAAGTAGTGCGAAATAATTTGTGCTGTGGCGATGATGGTCACCATGTGGGCATAGCTAAAAAGATTGCGGTAGAACCTACCAGAATTAGGAGTCGGATAATCTAATATAATGAAACTCAAATAGTTTAATCTTTTGCTTGTGGGCGATTATTTGGTTGAGAAACTCCGCCTAAAATCTGCAAGAATGCGATTTCTGTGAAAAAGTTTTTGTATGTTCATGATAACAATTGTGATATCTTTCTTTAAGGAAGTGACTGGCATCAATAGATTGTATAAGTACACCATAATTTAACTAATGTGCAGTTACTTTACACACAAGCAAATCTCAAAGCAGATAATAAATCCATGCTATTCGATTTTCGACCATAACGAAAGCATGAAAAAATTTTCTCAATAATATTTGCAAAGGAAGAAAGCATCCATTCTCCTGCTGCAAAATATTAACAATTGTTTCTCTTAGAACTTTGTAACTAAGGTGAAAATAATTAGGATCGGATTCTTCTCAGCTTTCAAATTGATGCTGAGATCGGCATTTTCTCGATTAGATCGAGTTTGGCTCATTGCAAAATCTTTTCAGTTTTTTGTTGTTTTGTTTGAGAGTATTCAAAACATTTGAGCGGCAGTTGACTGGAGCTGCTTTTTTGGACAATCCGTCTCTCTCTTTTTTTTTGTTTGAGCGAGGCAATAACCATCTGAGAATCAATTTACTCAACACACTCTGCATTGAGATCTCAGAAACTTCTCTAGAGGCACTATTCGAAAACGAACTTCATGCATTTTCTTTAAAATTCAGTAGAATTACGAAGTCAGTATTTTCAGAATAATTTTTGAAAATGATTTTCGAAAATTATGAAATGGAGAGAAGATTTCTTTGAAAATAAATATCTTCCAAAAAAATATTCGTAAAGACTATGATATCAGGCCTCACAATCTTGAAGAATCTCGTATTTTTCTTACACCAAATAACTCGTCCTCGAGCTTAAGAATATGAAAATTGCTATGTCATAAATTAGTTCTGGAAATTAGACACACTTTTTATTACATATTTTTATAGCTGTCTGGTACAGACACTGCACTTCTTGAATAATTCTTGTTAATAGATATAAGTTAATATTATTTCAAGTGCAAAGAATAATTTTCACAAGTGATAATCGAAGTAGTGTTGAATAAACCATAGATAACAAGAGTAATAATAAAAAGCTCTTTACAAACAACTATGCAGTAGCCACAAAGGAGACATTACAAGGCTATTGAGGTAGTAACGCTATCGAAGTTATTAATTATTCATAAAAAAAAAACACCAATACACAAATTAGGACAGTCATTCTCAGGTAAAATTGTAGTATTTGCAAAACTATAAAATCGAAGTAGTGTTAATTTAGATATGCAAACTCACTTATTAACATTTGAAAAAAAAATACTCCAAAAATCCAAAATCGCGCCAAAGAAATCCCTTTTAGCAATCCAATTTCACAAGATGAATCAGCGCTGCTGGGTCTTTTGGAACTGGGAGACAGTCAACCTCAATATAATGCATATTCTTCCCCAGCCCATACTTGAAAGTCGCACAGTGCGACCCCTTTCCAGCTTTGATTTGGAACTTCTCGCCGACAGCGCTTCCAAACTCATAACTCTTTCTTTTCGTTGTCTTTATACCGAATGCGATTAGGCCGAACCCTGCCAACTTTCCACAGACTTCACTAATGAACTCATCAGATTCGAGTTGAATCCACGCCTCCTTACATTCCTCTTCATTGCTCCCACTCTCTACTTTTGTTCCGTTGACTGTTAGCTCTTTGTCTCCGAACATCTCGTAGATGGCTTGAATGCTTAAAATCTTCTGTCCCGTGTATTTGATGTATATTTGACTGATCTTATGGTTCGGACTTATTTCTGTCAGCAGCTCTTCATCAGAGAAGTTCACCGTGTCACCTTGCTGTATTCCAGCAAAGGTCGGTGAAAACTTAGGAGCGTTTTTATGAAGGTTCTTCTCGTCCTTGCTCACCATGATATTTTCTACGAGTGAAGCCTGCTTCGGTTCGGTGTTGCTCTTAGGAATTTCTTCAAAGTCAATTGACTGTAAGTAACTATCAACGCTGCATCTTAACGTAGCGAAGTGATTATTCGATTGAGCTCTGTAGTCGAACTCCACGGTTTCTTCGTCCAATAATGCGTCGTGGGATCCGAAAATATAAGTTTTCCCAAGAGAAGTCTTTATTCCGAATCGAATGATCGATTCGCTGCTGCGGTCGCCGAAGATTTCTTCGATGTATTCGTCGTTTTCAAAATCGATGACTTCTTCATAGAGTTCGGAGATCCAGTTTCTTCCGAAATGTCTAGCGCCTTGGACTACAGTGTCGCTTTCTTTGATGATATATGAAGCTTGTAAGCCATAAATACGTCTCTCGTCGTGGGCAATCAATAGCTGGCTTATCTTGTGAGTTTGGTTGAAAGGAAGTAAAATATCAGCATCCGAGCAGTCTACAGCAGTAACTCTTTCCGTTTCCATCGAGTTGACGTCTTCTCCGGCGTCGCTCGCGCTTAGGGAGATTTGGTGGTTGAGTTTAGACTCAGTCTCGAGTGATTTCGGGAGAGGAAGCACCTCCAGGATGATCGACCCTAATCCGCTGAGAAGAGCTCCTCCAATCGAAGCAATATGATTGCCTTCAGGAGCGGTAGCGATAAACTTTTGGCCTTCTTGGCCTCCAAAGACGAATTCTCTGCCGTGGTTTGTGACGAACCCGACTTGAGTTATTTCTTTAGGCTTGACTCTTCCGAAGACTGTCGTTATGTACTCGTCTCGGCTAAGTTGCATCGTTTCTATCGTACATTCTTCGTTCCAGAGTCTTCCATAGTGTTTTTCGCCGTCGACCATCACACCATGATAGATCGCCTGGTACGTCGCTTGGATACCAAGAATAGTAGTACCATTATGACTGACTCGAATTTCCTCAGGTTTATATTCGAGGCCGTAGCATCGAGTTCTCAGGAGATCAGTAAAGCAATTTTCCCCTTGAGATCCAATTATTCGAAGCAACTTTCTTTGGGTTACGTTACTAACCGTTGTAAGCTCTGGGATAAATTCTTTCGGTTCTTCTTCAATCTCTTCTGACTCAGTCTCAGTACCTTCGGAGTATATTTGGAAGAAGCTTATCTTACTGAACATAGGAAGCGGCGCCGCGAGGAACCCGACATGGTGGATATTCTCCTCACCAAGACCACCTCTTAGGACCAAAAACTGCTGGTCAGCTACGCACGATTTGCTGAACGATTTCCCCTTCTTGTAACCAAACGAGAAGCTTCGGCCACTCGTGGTTTTGAACTCTAAGTAAGTGACACCGGTCTTCAAGTGCCTTCCAGCAATCTCATTAATGAACTCATCGCCTTCAACGGTGAATGAGTCTTCTTTGACCGCGCCCGACGGATTTGGGGCGATGTGCTTAGTACCAATGACGTTTGAGGAGTCATCGGAAATCAGATAGCTCGCTTGGATGCCGCAAATGTGCGTTTCTGATACAAAGACTTTGAGTTCGCGAATCTTGATGTTTGAGGTCCTGCCGTACTCTAAGATAAGCTCTTGGTCTGAGAACTCAGTTGTGTTTGCGAGCTGAGAGCCAAAGAATTGACATCGCTCCTGAGGGAACGTTGGACTGTCTAGAATAGCTGCCATTCTCGAGAGCAAAAATTTGACTTTTTCAAATCGAATTAGAATAAATTTGATAATTTCTAAATTCAAGCATCTAAGAACTTTTTATACTTGAGTGATTTACTGAATCAACTGATAGAACATATCGTTTAATCAATTCTCACATCACTTGCTCGAATAGAAAAAATCTTCGTTCTGTTCTTAATAGTGCTTCGGTGGCAAATTATTCCATACTACAACTTCCTTTCTATTTTGAGGAAACATTTCTCAATAAGAAAAAACCCTCTACGAGCTCAGAACGAGACATCTATGGACTCAGAACGAGAAAAACTTGGGTTCATTCCAATTAATTTATTGAACAGCCATTATATTCTCGTGCAGAATGTCGCTGATGGTCAGATCAGAAAAGAAATTTCCAAGCTAGCCTAGAATACATGTCCCTAAAAACGCCGTATTTCTGGCACGTATACTGCTCGGAGGTGAATCATGTGAAATTAATAAGGAATATAGTAAGAAAAGAGCATTATAGCAAAGGGATTCCTGAATTTTGTTGAAGCAGACTGGAATTTTATCGTTATAAAGTGTGTGCTTCGTTTGTTGCGTTAAAAGAATCAGGTTAATTTATTTTATTCAGACACTTTAATTATCTGAAGGCCAAGCGCCAAAGAAATATACTCTCTTTCAGTGCTTCAACAAAAATGGATGGACAACTAAGAGCATCTCACAATAACAACTCTCAGGAACAATGGTCTTTTTCTAGAGACCTTGGCGACGGACAAATCAACCCTAGCGAACTTCAAAATCCTTTTGGGTCTGATATCGAGCCTCAAAGACCTAGCCAAAAGAACTTACAACAAGACAAGAGCATTTCTGGAATACACCATGCGAAGAACCCTGGAACCATGGGTGCGTTGGAAAACGATCCTGATATTGAAAATATCCTCAATCAGATTGGAAATCCAAATCAGCGTCATAGTACAAAGAACTCTGGACCCATAGACCCTAAGCATGATCCGTGGATAAAGTGGCAGCCTAAGGAACCAATCGAGTACTCTGGTCAAAAGAAAAAAGCTCGAGAATTCAATCCGATCGTCCCTAAATTCATATCAGGCTATCCACCTAATAGTGTCCCTAAAGACTTTGTCGATTTTCCTGGGACATTGACCCAAGACACAAATTATCACCAATTTGATACTCAAGCTCCTCATACAAACCCCTACAACAAAGTTATGGGTGGATTTGATTCTGTGCAAGTTTCACCAAAAGAAGCAGCGATGGAATATGAGCGACTCCAGGATGAATATTGCACGAGCCCTTATCCGGTCTTAAATGTCATTGTTGTTATATTGTTCAATTTAGGTTGCTTTGGGGTCTTGCTTAGCACGGGTAGAATCGAGAAAAATGAAGGAAAACTATGCTTAATTACAAGTTGCTTGAAGCTAAACTTGGAACTAGGACTCTACAAATATACGTTGCTTGTTGGAATCCTTTTCTCACAGTTCATTTGCTTGATGGGATTATCTGCCTACAAAAATCGGAACTTGTTTGGTCTGATTTGGCTTTTCACAGCTTATGTCTTGATTATTGTGTGCTCGTTGTTTAAAGAGATCAATGAGGTGAGTTTCTTGTTTGGAATGGTGGCACTGAGCATCGGAAGGGTGGCTCTAAGATTGTTTAAAATGGAAAAACTTAAAGCCATAATTGGAGATTACATGCAAGAGCTTGAGTATCAAGAAGCGAAAAAAGCTGTCGAGATTGGGGACGATGATTGGAGGATATACAACGTTTTCTGGACAAGGAAGGTCAGTAAAACCTGTCAAACTAGCGCTCTTTGGAGCGGACTGATAGACATTTCTATTCTTTGCGGTGTTACGCTAATCTTGTTTCTTCTTTTCAGATTACATAGACTATTTTGAGAAATCTATATTATTATAGCCCCTGCGATTATGCTATAAAATTAACTTTCTTGCATAATTGAGAGTAACAAAAAATGATCGGCAAGTATTCATCATAAAACAATAAACAACGGAGACCATCTGACTGGCATAAGAATATCAACCCCGTAAGCGTTGTGCTTGTTTAACATGATACTAAGGGCAAATTTGATTAAAAAATTAATTTTAGAGCCTTGAGGCTTGAAAAGGCTGATAATTCCTACTCTTCTTTTACTTTTTAATTTTCAATTCATTAGCAAATAAGAATAAAATATATTATTCGTGATAAATAATTCAAAGCTGAATGGGCCAATCGATTCAAGGTAGCTCTTTAACTTGCTGTGCGTCCACAAGAGAGACTCCTGGACCCCTAAAACCAACTCGCCTTTCAGTTGGAGATGTCAAACTCGCGAGAAGTAGACACAAAATCTCGTATTTTTTTGTTAAAACGTTGTATAGACGAAGATGGAAGCGTTAAATGCTGTGAAAAGTGTGGAATCAGCAAAGATCACTCGAAAATATTTGAGAACTATCCTTGCAAACATCCGATCTGCATCGATTGCTTGAGTTTTAAGCCAACAAACGAGGAGAACTATAGCTGCCCGGTCGCAGGCTGCCAGAATAAAATCAATATCATTGAGCTCAACAAGTTTTGGTATGACGTTATCAAGGAAGGTAACCCAACTATGGATGAATTATTGCTGATTGTTTACAAATTTGATCACTACTTAGAATATGGAGAGTATGATCCATTTACTTTTTTAACTGTTGCAAAAATCTCGAAGGAAGAGAAGAAGGAAAAGGAGAAGGAGAAACCTAAGCCTCAGCCTCGAATTAAGGGTTTAGCATAGAAGTCCTTTCAAATTTTCTACACCAATTTATTCGCAGCGCAGTTTTCTGTTGTTTGTACCTAAATTTCTTAGCTTCCTATTTGAGTGATGTATGATTCTTTTCTATCGATTACAAGATAGCAGTTGTAATACTTACTTGCATTGAAAGTAGCCTTCAATAATTGCAAAAAAGAGTGAGTTACTACAGACTTATACTTGAAAGACTCCTTGAGAAAGAGAAAAACTCCTTGAGAAAGAGAAAACCTCGTTATCAGTCAGTTTTTGTTTGATGGAATTTGCAGAATAACTATGAATTGCTCTGAATGATGAAAATGAAAAAGAATTTTCTTTAGCCGAGGTTAGTCTTTCGGATGCTGTAGTTTTTCTTATCTACTCTCGAGATTTTCAATTGATCGGTCAGATCTCTTGAATTTATTGCTAAGTTTCAATAAGATTAGTTTCATCTGAAAAGACATTTTAGAAAAATCATGGAAAATACTGAACTGTCTCAGGTAAAATCCCCTCTTGGAAACACAGAAATCGCTCAACTTTTCACCGAAGGCGTTAAGTGTGAAAGGAATCCTTTCAAAAAAGGGAGACAAGGGAGTTATTAAAACCTACCAAAAGAGGTTTCGTTAAAAACCACTGCAGAATATTGAGTTTGATTAATAGGTTCTTTCAAATTGAAGGAGACGGAACGAAGTTGGTCTATTATGAAAAACAAAAAGTAAAACGTGCAAAATTTCTGACGTTTTTGAAATATTCATAGGATGTAGAAAAAGGAAAGAAAGCCAAAGGTTCTATTAATCTTACAGAGGTCAAGGAGATTGTAGAGCACAAGGATCAGGAGTAATAAATAGTCATATTGTAGAAGACTTAAAGTTCTTATCAAGGTTTGATATTATTGTGCCGAAACGAGCCTATCACATGAAAGCTGAAAATAAAGGAGAAAAGAAGAAATGGATAGAGAGCTTAAATGTGGTTGTGAATTTTTTAAAAGAGAAAGGAATAAGTAATAATACCATTCTGACTAATGGAGCAGCGAATCTCTAAAATTATTTATGTTAGTTGTTGAGGGCGGAAATGATGATGACGAGTCTGAGAGCGTTAGAGATTCAAGAGCGAGTACTATGAATGAAGAAGGTCTTGCTGCGGGTATTAAAGCTGCATTTTGATTGTTAATAACTGTTGATCAAAGTTGAAAAAAGTGAATCTATTAGCAACTCTAATGAACTTCTCAAGAATGAAACTGAGGCTATTGCAGAAGAGGAGGAGAGCAAAATAGATCACCAAGAAACTCAAGAAACCGAAGCTGCTGTAAAGACGGAGGAACATCATGATCATCATGAAGAAGAACATCATCCGCATGAAGAAGAGCATCATGAGGAGAAGCACCATCATCACGAAGACACACATGATGATGAAGAGAAGCATCATTCGAATGAAGAAAAACACCATCATGAAGAGAAACCTCATCATGATCATCACGAAGACACACATGATGATGAGAAGCATCATCCGCATGAAGAAGAGCACCATCATGAAGAAAAACCTCACCATGATCATCAGGAAAAGGAGCAGCATCACGAAGAAGAGCATCACTCACATGAAGAGCATCATCCACATGAAATGCCAGCAGAAGAGAATAATCACAGTGATCAGAATAAAGAGGAAAGCCCAGGTGATGTAAATAATGAGGCTGACAGTATTAGCCAACAGCAAAATGAAGAAAACAAACAAGATTTAACTTCGCATGAATCTGCAGTTGAAAATCCTGTTGAAATAGAGCAACATGAAACTACAATAGAAGAACCTCCAACTGTTGAAATTCTTGATGGAAAAACTTTTGACGACGTTTTCGAGCATCCAAAGAGTAACCATATACCTGAAGATCTTGTTGTTTTTCCAACTGAAATTCCGTCCATTAAAATTTCCAGACAGTCCGAAGATAACGCATTTAATGTCTCTCTTAATTCTATTCCTAAAAAGGAGTTAGCAAATGAGTCTGAACCGCTCGCTGAAATCAGCAAAGCTTCGCTTTTACCCAATAAAGATCCAAGTCATGCTCCACGAGAATTCGAACAAAGCGAGCAGCCCTCTCCTATCATCGAACATAAGGCAGAAGCTATAGTTGATCTCAGTGTACATGCACATCTCGATTTTGATCATAAAGGACCTCAAATGCATATTCATGTGAATCAAGTCGAAGAAGAACCACGACGTGTTGAAGAGGAGGAAGTATCATTCACGATTAGCAGCGCCAACAAGATAGAAGTCGTGGTAGAAACTCGAGCAGAAAAGCAGAAACACACCGAAAGACCAAAAGAGAGTGGAAATGCGCATACTCGAGACACCTCGATGATGGAACAGAACCAGGAATCAAACCTTCAAATAGATCCTCATGAAAAGGTCCTAACAGTGGAACCAAAGGATGAACCAATCGAAAGAGACTCTTTTCCGAAAGGAGAAAGTCTTGACGTGAATATCCTTTCACAGCAGACATTACGAAATATGCAAGAGAATCGAAACTCACTTTATACGAGCGTAATTGCAACCGATCACGATGACACTCATGCTCATCATGCTGGACATTTCCATGAAGTGCATATGACAGAAGAATGTGCAGCCACAGACTCATTTATTCAACAAGATCCCATTCTCACTAGCATGAATCCAAAGGATCCGAGAACACAATCGATTCAGCAAGAACGCATCAGAAATTCACAAGATACTGCTGCTTGTAACTGTACTTTGATCTAGCCTTCAGAGTTTGTTTGAGAAGTTTATATAGATATATATTTTTCATCAAGACCAGCTGAGTACAACATATGTTCTCTAACTCAATAAAGTCGGTAATTATTCTCTCAATCCAAGTGTTTGAAAGAACAGTCAAAAAGCCTGAAAATTAGCTTAGAATGGATCCCTGATGTTTAATTTACAGATTACCTTCATTCTGGCCGAACTAGCATGTGTCTCCTATCACAAATAGCTTTGATCCTCAATATTTGAAGTTTTCGGATCGCATTATTCTGTTCAAAACATTTGATATCAGAAATCTGTTCATCAGAGCTATTTTTACAGATAGTCCTTTCCTTCACTCAAAACTCCTTGACAACCTACTTAATCATGAATTACAGGTGGCATTCTTTTTGGATAAAAGCCCATTTCGCTAGTACCTTTTTCTGAACTCCTGAGATTAGTTGTAAAGTTATATCATATATTTAGTAGTGTTTAATTTGTATCTGTCTTAGAAGTTCCATCGTTCTGAAAGTAAATATTGATTAATTAATTTTATTTACATGAATAAAGACTGTCAGGCAACCCAGTCGACTCAGCAGGTTGAACACCCCCACTATCAATGCTGTTCCTAAAATATTTCCATTGTATAGACAGCACTAAAAAAGGGCTATCTACTCAAACAGAATGCAATACATTCGACTGAATTCAAAAAGAGGTACATGATCGTGTTTTGAGTTTTTCAATTGATTGGATAGATATTTTCTATTTCAAAATGAAGGGAAAACGCTAGTATTTTTCGGAAGCGAGAGCGTAATTCGCTACCCCCAGCATATTTGAATAACAAATTCTCAGGAAATCCATGATCGATCGAAAACAAAGGGGAGGATTCAATTAGCAGACATCAAACGGGTCAACATTCTCGATAATCTGAAGTAGAATGGCTCTCAACTAACAGCCTTTTTGCTAACCTTCATTAGATTCGAATTAGTTCTTGATACAAGAGTAATAGTTTTAGCAGCACTCACCCCCGAGGATCAGAGCGATTGGAATGAGACGTTATCAGCACTGCTATTTCATAAAAGTCCTGCGAAGAAGCTATTACCATCGACAGAAAGCACAAAAGCTGAGGAGAAATCATCAGTGGACAACGAACAGATAGCCAAAGACATTGAATCTCCTCCTATAACAGAAAACAAGCAGCAGCAATTGATTGATGAGAATAGGCCGACCATCTGTGAGCAGCAGGCTGTTAAAATTGAAGAGTTGAACTTAGATAAAGCGAGACTTGAAGAGAGTCTAGCGAATCTGCTTGACGATAGAAAAGGTTTGGAAGCTAAGTTCACGTCTTTGAATCAGGAAAAAGCACAGTTGTTGAAAGAGATTGCAGCAATAAAATTCGAGAACGAAGAGTTGCAACAAAAATTTGCTTTGGAAAAAGAAAAAAATCAATTATTAATCATCGGGACGCAGCCTATCGAAGAATTACAGGCGAGAGCAAAGGCTAAATTGATTAGTTTAGAAAGGAAGATTGACCTAGAGCGCTCTAAAACCAATACGATTCAAGCAGAGTTGGAAAAGACGGTGGAAAGCCTCAAAACGGAGCAGCAAAAGAACGAGCAGCTTCGAAAAGAGGTATTAAAATTGCATCAAGAAACTATAGAATCCGGTATCAAATTGACCGAAGCTACAACGACTATCACACAGCTGGAGCGAGATTTGGTAAATAAGGTCGAATTTATCCGAAACTCAATTATGAAAGAAAACGATTACGCCATGAAAATCGAGGCTTTGGAAAAAACAATCATACAAGAAAGAAATCGAGGAAAGCAGTTAGAGCAGGAGATTTCGAAATTGGTGGGCAAGGCTGAGCTATATGACAAAAAATATGTCAGCGAGACTCTGATTACGCCCCAAGAAAAAGAGTTTCTCAGTCTCACGATTAAGCTGATGGGATTGGAATCAGACTTGAAGTTCGAGAAGAACAGAACTGAGCAGCTCACGGCTGAAAATATAGAGTTGAAAGACCAACTAACCTCATGTAATGAAAAACTTGAGAGTAAAACTGAAGCCTTCCTTGAGGAGAAATCCAGCCTCAACTTTAAACTCCTCAATGCGAATCAAAAAACTGCACAGTTGCAACTTAAACTAGATAGAATTTCAAATCAGCTTCAGTTAGAGCGAGAGCAGAACGACTCACCTGAAGAGGAAGATGAAGAGCAAAAAAGCGCTCTGTTGGAGTCATTCGCGACTGTTGTTAATGCTCTTTTCAAAAATCTGCATCTTGGGTACCAGAACTTTGATAAAACTGAAGATCAACTGCTTCAAGAGCTTGAGAAGGTATTGGAAAAGCTCATTCATTTGAGAAGTTTTGCGGAGCTGTATTCAAATTTGAAGGCGAAATTACAAGATTTGAAGGAGACTCATCGTTACGAGTTAGAACAAAAAGAAACTATGGTAAGCTCCCTGTTGAAAAAGGTTGAAGAGCTTGAAAATAAGCTTAATGACTCATCTACTGAGAAAAAAGCGTTATTGGAGGAGATTGCCCTCAAGGAGCAGCAGAAAGAAGAGGCTTTGAGGAGAATGCTACATAAAATTGAGGAGTTCAGTGTATGCTATGAGTCGATCGTGAAAACTCTGTTCATGGCAATGAATGAAAATACTTCGAAAAGGAAAAATTCAGTATCATGTCTGTCCAGGCTCGAAGATACAGCCGCTGAGCACAAACAATTTTCTCCATTTTTGGGTCTGTATCGATTCCTTGAGGAGCAAATCCGAAAAGAGCTATTGGAGCTTCGTGATCTCAAAATTGGCTCACCTCCTGAAACTAGATCGAGAATATTTATGAGGCAGCTGAGCGAAGGACAGAAGACGTTCATTAAATATTTCATTGATCTTGTGGAGCATAAAATCCCGATCTCAGAGAGAGCAGCGAGAATGAATTTGCTGAGAGAGTTTTTAGAGAACGCGAGATCTTTGACAGCACTTCATGAGAGTATTCCTGAGCTGCAAGAAAAAGTAGAAAACGTGATCAAGCCTCTTGAGCAAATGATTGAACAGTACGATAAGGAACTATCTACCGCTGCCAACAGAATTCAAGCACTCATCGATGAAAATACCTTTTTGAAAGACGCTTTAGCGAAATCTCACCAAGAGTATCTCAAATCCCAGGAGCTTCTGAAAGAGGCGAAATATAGCATTCAGAACCTTGAACGTCGCTTCGTCCTCGTAGAAGAAAGTTGTGTAACGCTTCGGAGTCTAATGCAAGATATTGAAAACAATTCTCAAACACAAAATTCGCTGTCATTTGATCTCACTATCACAGAAAAAGAAGAAAGGCTCCAAATAATAATCAAAGAAATCCCACAACTTTACCAAATGAAAGAAATTTTGGAGATATTCAAACTTTTCGTCCTGCGTGAGAAGCCGAAAATTGCTACAGCGAATATGCGTGCCAAAAAGGATCTGTCATTGGACAAGCACGTTCGAACTGTGCAGAATGGTCACACAAGGACTAAAAGTCAAACGCTTGTGTCACCGAAGGTTGCGTTGGATAGTGCGCATGGTTTGAATAAATCCTTTATGAAGCGGGATATCGCAGACACGAATCAAAGTGTATTGCTCACAGAAGCTTGTGATATTCCATCGACCGCTAGAACCCGAACCGGTCAGCATAGTAATCGAAAATCATCAGACAGAATCGTTTTTGCTCAAGTGGAGCCTCAAAAAAAATCGCTTGATGATGCAGTAAAACAGAACGGCGTTAGGACAGTCGACACTGTAGTAAGCTTAGAGCAAAAAGAATCAGAGAATAAAAGAAAATCTCCAACGGAGGAAAGCAAGAAAAGCTTGATTTCAGGTGTAAGCACGAGACCAAAAAGTAATTCGATAAACACTGGTAAATTTGTAAATGTTTGAAATCCTTCTCATTTAATGAAATAGGAACAAGTGACAATAAAAAAAGTCTAAAAGCTCAAGCACAACCAAAGCTAATATATCTCACGAAATGGAAAGCGAAATAAATTAACCGATCTTTCATTTCGATAAATTTTTTTTTCTTTCATAACTTCTATTTTGTAAAAAATTCATCTTATCGTTGGAAAGTAGGATTCAAAGTTTGATCATGTACTGAGAACCAGAAGAGTTCAGTTCAATTGTATTGTTTAATTGAGTATCAAAGTACTTAACGTACAATATCTTCGATACTAATCTGTCAATGAGTATACTCGAAAGCATTTATATTTATATATGGCTATAGTTTGAAGACACAGCTTTGCTGGTGAAGTTATGTTCAACAAAGAATTTATCAAACTAAGCAATTTTAATGTGGTGTGCTCCATCTCCGATTTAACTGTTTTCATTTTTCTACAAAAATTATAAGCAGAAGAGAGACCCTTGCGATAGCAGCTAGCAGACGACAGAGATTCGGACCATTTGTTTATTGTTAGTTCGGATGACGAGCATATATGTATACTAAATCCTCAAATTTATTTAATGCTTTTATTATTTCTATCTCCAGCCATTATTTCCATTTATCAGAAGTATACGTTAAAGCAGAGCGATATTAATAACTCCAGCTCGCTGAGCACAAAAATTTAATAAAATGATAAGAAGAATCTTGAAAAAACTCTCCTTGTTTTTCGAAAACGCGAAGGATGAACAAAAGTTCCGAGCAGCAAACATGAAAAACCTAGCTGCCAGCGTTAAAGTAATCGTCTGCTTATACGTTTTCAACTAAACTCTTCAAACATAGATCACCTTCCTCCCTATTATACTATATCAGTCGTATTCTCTGGCATCACTCTTCCTTTCTAGCAGCTATACCCTTGCTATCACATTAATCGTTGTCCTTCTCATATCGAATCTGCTCATACTGTTCCTCGCATGCAAAAAGAGCATATATTCGTTTTTCATACCGATCCTCTCAGCACTGTCCACTTTAACGCAATATTTCTCCTTCAGAGACGCAATTCTCTCTCATAGCTATACCGCTGAGCTTTCGTTTCTGTCAGGATGGATCAGCTGTGCATTTACGTTGATGTTTCTTCCACGGCAGCAATATTGGTTCCTTAACACCATCCAATTTATTTCATTATCTTCGGTTCTGCTTGCGATATTTGATCCGAGAAGATTCAGTAACTTTGGCCCATTAATCCTTGGTTTGTGTGCGCTCGGATTTGTGCTCTACTTTTATAATATTGAGCGATTCGATCGCGAGCAATTTCTGAAATTAAGAACATCGAAGAAATTTCGAAATCAGTTTAAAAAATTGATTGATGAGCTTATACCCGAAGGAATCGTCATTTTACACAAGAACCTCGATAAAGTGATTTTCGCCAATCAGGCAGTCAAGGATTACTTCGGATTTGAAAACGCTAATGATTTCCTCAATTTGATGAAAGACTTGAGCATGCATGCTCCTTATGTTTCTCAAAATAGACCAGAATTCAATAATATCGCATTCAATAACAATCGCGAGAGGAATAGCTCCATGCATCCGAGAATCTACCATTCAAAACAAAAACTCACCCATGGTGAAAGGACTTTCGAGATGAAAGTTTGCTCGTTCAAATGGGACGGAAATCCTGCAATTTTACTCGTCTTCACGGATCTTACTTACACTGAAATGATTATCAATATGCAAGAAATTAGCAAGCACAAAGACGAAGCGATCGCCGCGGTATCACATGAGCTTCGAGCTCCGACAAACAGTATTATGGGAATGCTACAGGTCGCATTCGATTCCTCGACTGAAAGTTCTGTGAGAGCAATGATACAAAAATCTCGAAACACAGCAAAGTTCTTGCTGAGTATAACAAATTCATTTTTGGACCTGGAACAGATCAGAAACAAAAAACTATCTCTGAATTTCGCAAATCAAAACATCTCAGAGTTGCTTGATGAGATTCGCAGCATGGTCGAGTTTCAAGCGAATGCGAAAGGGCTTGTTTTTTCGACGTCTACGACACCTACTATGCCAAAGGTAGTGAACACCGACACCGATCGGCTAAAGCAAATTCTCATTAATTTATTGTCGAATGCGTTGAAATATACCAGAAAGGGCGAGATCACTCTCGGGATTAAATGGCTGGCACCTGAGAGGCCCAATTGCTATGAGTTTTACGTGCAGGATACGGGCACTGGGATCAAAAAAGAAGACATTAACAAGCTTTTCAGACCTTATGGCAGGATTCAAGATGAGAATGCTGAGCTGAATCGGAAGGGAGTTGGACTGGGGCTCCTCATTTCGATGAATTTAGCGGTCTTGCTTGGACCAAGTGATACGAAGGGCATCCAAGTAACTAGTATTGTGAGCGTTGGTAGCAAGTTTAGTTTTGAAATCGAAAGCAAGGGCCCCTTCGAAGCGTCGTCATTGGAAGAGCAGCAATCGGGATCGTTGGGTAATATCAACTTAGATGAAAATGAAGATGAAGGCGAGCCGTTGAGAGATAAGAGCGTGTTTTATAAAGCTCCGAAGCAGTGCGCAGACAAAGGAAGATCACCGAATCTTTCAACGGCATCGCTGGTGGTGATTAGAAAGAGTCGGATAATGGTTGTTGACGATAATCCATTCAATATTATCGCGATCAAAGGAATGATTGATCATAGCAAGTACGATACTTTACAAGCAAGCGATGGTGAAGAGTGTCTCAGTTTGGTCAAAGCAAGTATCGAGAAGAAAGAGGGTGTGGATATTATTTTCTTGGATTGTCAAATGCCGATTCTTGATGGTTATGAGACTGCGAAGACGCTATCAGAATGGATGGCACAAGGGACATTGCCAAAAGTGCCGATAATAGGATTGACAGCAGATCCGAGAATTGAAACGAAAAATAAGTGTCTTGAATGTGGAATGGACGATTTTGCGGTTAAACCGATGGAAAAGAGCCAACTTCAACAAACGTTAAAGAAATGGCTGATACATCAAAATTCAGAATCAATTTATTAATTTAGAGGTGTTAGCAATAATATAAGAAAGTTTACTTTGATCTCTTGTGAAAATATGAAATAGATTATCATTGTAATAACTTTTTGGAAAAATTTATTCGAGAAAATTAAGGTGAATTTCTTAATTGCGTAATAATATTGATAAAGCATTTTATTTTCAACCGAAATATATCAATTGTTCGAACCTTTTGAATTGATGAGAAGTCCATATATATTAATGAATATGCATGCAATATTATCTTCGGAGAATGTGCAAGTGATGGACAGACCTAATATTAGCAAAGCTGAATTCTTAATTAGATTCTCCTAACAAAATAAGGAAGGTCTCACTTAGATCCGATAGTGTTTCTCATTGACACCATACTCATATTGTTCGTTTGAGAAAATAGACGAATCCATTGACTGTGCAGGTTCTCTGTTTTATCCGTTCTTGGAATTTGTTCAGAATATAAATCTATCCATGTCCAATTTTGCATAAAATATTTTGATTTATATCCCTTAAATCTCGACGAGAGACAATCAGCGTAGGCAACAAAGGAGGTATGCACTGGAATCCTCGTAATCGCTACAAAATCTTGATTATGCACACAATTCAAAAAAAACAAAAAGGCTGTTGGACTCCACCTTCTCTATGATAAGATTGCTTACCATCTTCTTTCTATGAAGTTCGATTCTCATGCTCTATGAAAAACCAGAACACATCTTGAAGGCAATGCTACTGAAATACATTTCATCTCATTCTACTCAGCGAAATAAAGCATTAAAACTAGGCCCAATTTTTAAAGTTTTATATTCATAAATGTTGAACATAAAAAATTTTTCTATTTCGCGAATATTGACAGGTTTTCATCCAGGAGGGAAATAAACCAATTAACTGATGATAATTAGAATAGAAGTCTATTAACTTTCATCCCAAGCACAGCCTCATCACAACACATGGAATTCATATTGGAATACGCAATACAAATTTCAACCAAGCTATTCTATTTCATATTTTAGTACGGAACTGAATTTTTTCAATGGGCCATCTCAAAGTTACATAAATAGGAAAGACTTGCTGTCTTTGAAAAACGAAGCTCGCATGCAAGCAGACAAAAGTGCAGAGAGAAAGAGTATTTTTCACATAATAATGAGAGATGGAGAGAGATAAAACTCTTCGACAAAATCATAGTCGATTTTAGAAAGACTCTCAATAGGTTTCAGTAAGGCGCTGCTTCGCAATAAATAAGATAAACGAAATTAGTGCAAAGTATATTGGATTCTTTGGATTGTCTCTAAAAGTTGGTAAGATGCTATACTGTTGATTCAGAATCACTTACATGCACGTTTCCATCGTTACTTTGTTCCATTAAATTATGAGCGTTACCGTTTACCGGCAGGGAAATATCCAAATCATTTCCGCTTGATGGAGTAGTTGCTGAATGATGTACTGTATGGTTTTGAAAGCCTTCATGGTCCAATTCAGTTAGACGAGATCGAGATGAATCAGAATTATCATTGCCTAAATTTGTCACAAAGTAGAATACTTTTTGATAGTTTTTTTCATGGACACCACTTTTCTTATGGTTAAGTCTTATCACTTGCTGTGTCAATCGATGTATTGTGATTTGAAGAGCGAAAGTAGTTTCCTTTAATCTACTTTCTGTAGGATTGATAGTTACAAGGGAGTATGAAGTCATTAGCTGTAAAGCCCCATCAAAATCCTCTACCTTACTTGCTTTTTTGCTGTGTTCATTCCAAATATTAGCCAGCAACTCTTTCTTGATGTCATCCGGAGAAAGATAAGCTAATATATCAAGAATCGCCTCCACGCACCTATTTTTCG
>ENA-UOTZ01000805-UOTZ01000805.1-compost-metagenome-genome-assembly--contig:-NODE-805-length-25133-cov-4.967912_pt1 | contig 25133 bp, 19 predicted proteins | sample MGYA00238144_ERZ746983 | MGnify/ENA primary metagenome ERZ746983 (study PRJEB28759, sample SAMN06268863) | compost metagenome | isolation source: single cell | place: USA: California, Emeryville, Joint... | reverse complement strand
GCTGCATTTTGGCCATATTCTTAATATTGAAAGTTACCACCCTTTCTTTCCCTTCTTGGATCGGTTTCCGAGGAACAACCTGAAAATAAAACCAGAACCTCTTTTTAGACTCATGCTCCGTCTTGAAATTATCATGAGCCACCCAAACATTGAACTCTGTTGGCCCTACTTGCTCGACTTTTTGTATATTTCCAGAATCGAATGAGCTATCAAATATCCACTCATCAAATGTGATGACTTGCTGAGCAGGAGAGGAATGGTGATTATAGGCTCCAGCATTCAGGATCGAAGTCACAAGTGCTTTATCCGAGAGTATTTGCTGGCTATGAGTAGCTTGGTTGCCCATGATGATGATGAAAAAAAAAAAATATTTTCAGAATTTGATCTTTAATTAAGAATGAGAGCATCAAGTAAATATTCGAATTAGAATGATCCTGATATTTTCCTCATACCTTCTCTCAAAAATCAATCTCGCTGAATATTAATAGAGATTGGAATTTGAGTGGCTACTCAGGAACTGAATTGTCCACTGCAAAAGATTTGACTAAGCTGGCGTTATTAAAACCTATGGAACAAGATTGTGAATTGTTGCTGATTTTTAAACTTTTTTAAGAAAAAAGTCGAGTATTATAGCACTTAAGAATGTAAACCTATTAAGGAAGTTTGCAAAATTCCAGCGCGTAAGATATCATTGATGATATAAATCATGTATCGTGGCTTATAATGATAGAAATAAATTATCCGCTTAGTAAGATTTGCGGGATTCATATCTGATAAAAAATATATCTAAAGAGAGAGCTGTAATGATATGTGATTTGCAGTTTGAGCAGTGGCCCACATGGGATAGATGAACCCGTGAATGTGTTTGTTACAGACAAATGTGTTTGTTACAGACAAATATGTGAATGCTCTAAAAAAGGAATAATCCGTTATTTGAAAGTTATTCTCTGCTCATTTTTTTATCATTTCAGGTGTTGCAGAATTATTATTGATTCTTTTTCTAGACGGAATTGCACATTTCTTTTCGCAAAATCAAGTAGTTTAGAGCTTTATCACGGATCTCATAAAGATGACATATTTGATCATAGCGTATCTAACTCAATTGCTTTCTTCAATATTGAAAGCAATCGGCAAGCAAAGATTTAGATGGTGATGATGTAATTTGAGTTATTATCTTGTCGGAATCCCAACGTTCATTATTTGGGAGTTTGGATGGAGCTAGAATTAGAGGATTACTGTATGGCATCGGGGGCTATGAAAACAGTGCTCGTAATTTTTGGTGGTATTGTACTGTATCAAGTCAATTGGCAAACGCAATTCAAAGTGGTGTAAGTTATTTTCAAGCTACTGGGCCAAGAAACAAGTATTTACATGACAACTTTTGAGAGTGAGCTCAGAGAACTTAGAAATGTCAATGAAGACATGTGAAAACAAAATTTTAAGTGATTTGTTATGTTTTTTCTCTCCTTATATGCTTTTACTTGTACTTTGCTGCAAGTATTTTTTTTTCGAAACTCAGATATTTTCTAATCATCTCAACACAATTACTCCTAGTACCTACAATATTCTAACAGAAGGAATTCGAATTTGATTTTACTTATTTTTATTGTTTGTGAGAATTTTTTTTAATTATTCTCAACTATGAATCAATCAATCTAAGAAAGTTTCACAATTGAAATTTGGGTTTTAACAAAACCCCAGAGAATGAGAGTGCCTGGAGGTGAGAGAAAGAGAAAAAAAAGGGATATGAGAGGAGCTAAAATTTCAATGATATTTTCTATGAGTTGATAAAATCTGTGCCTGAATAGAGTTCTTTTACAAGCGTTTTTATTGAACCTGTCTGTATTATCCCTATTGCTGACAGCTAAGTCTCCTCAATTTGATTTATCCTAGAGAGTAATATCAACGAGATATTCGTGTAAATAGTCAGACTGAGGCTATTTTGAAACGATGAAATCCTCGATAAAACTAATTTTATTTAATCTTTTATCTCCGTATATTGCAGGATTAGATAATATGCTTAACACAAGCGATGTCCGAATCGACAATGGAAAAAGAGCAATCCGGAAATTTATGCATGCAAGGCGCGTACTGACGCCTGAGAAAAAAGACCAGCCCATAAAAGGTTATCGCATAAAAACGAGTCCTCCACAAGAAATCGGAGAATATCTGGAAAGACCGCTGCACACTGAACCACCACAGCTCACTCAAACTCTAATCATACATTTCTGTGAATTACAAAGGATGGTTGATCCGAAAATGGTTAAGCTCAAGGAGTTGCAATCGCCTCCCAAAAGAACTTATTCTAGATCCTTCAGTCAAACTCCTTCGAAAAGCACCACTTCGGACCTTGCAGCTTCAGCTCTGAAATATGGAAACTCAGCCAAGAGGCAGAAAGAATTTGAACAAGAAAGAACAGAGCAAATCAGAAGGTATGGGACGTCATCACCTTCGCCTATGAGGCTAGAGTTGCCTCAAAAACCATATAATCCGTTTTGGTATAATCATGACAAAAAGTACCCACGAAGAGGGTCCAGAAGAGACTCTCGTGATGCAGCATTTAGTCCAGCAGCGAAAAAGAGTTTTCGAAAGTCAGACACTCATTCAGAACGGTCCGCTGGGACTAAATCAATCCATCATCATTCACCTTTTTCGGGTAATGCAGCGAAAGATACAGAGTCATCAGAAGAAAGGCTCTTAGGATATGATGATGTGATCTTGGTTCCTCGCTATGTAGACCAACCAGAAATTGTGTTAAAAAGTGCGATGCCAAGTGATGAAATATTAGAAAAAGAAACAAAAACTCTCAGAATATGGCAGAAAAATGTTGAGATTGAAGACAGGAAAGAAATTGAAAAAAATCGTTCCGTTTTTCCGGTTTCACAATGGATTTCAACTCAGAAAGTTAGTAAAGTAAGTGAACCGAAACTTGGGGTTTTGTATCTTAGAATTTTGTTAGCGCATGGATGCACTCTATGGAAAATTAGATGATAAGTCACGCAGACTTAGACCTGGAGAGGAGGCAACAATTATGGCTATTATCGAAAAAATAATAAATGAATGCATTGAAAACCCTGAGTTTCTAACCTACAATCACAACAGTATGAGAGAGAGAAAAAAAGCATTTGAATCTTGTTTTAATCTTTTATCTAGCCTGTCTCATGAAGCTATTGAGGAGAGCTAATCTTGAGCATCTTGTGGATTTTCCCGTCTGTCTGAAACAGGTACTGCTTTTTGATTCTTTTTCGAAAGAAAACCTACTAACTATACCTCTAAAGGTGGAGCTACATTTGAAGATCTATCTAACTCGTTTCAGATGTTCAGAGACGTTTCATCAACATCCTAAACTAAAAAATGCAATGGAAACAGCAGAGGCCAGAGGGCTTTTATTCAATTTGAATCATAAATCTCCTATTGTGGAGTATCTCCTAAGGAGCGCAGAGTATATCGAACGCGATCACGAAGAGGATTTATTGTGAAAGGGTGTGGAATTAAATGATGGCTAATCAATACTTTTTTCATTTTTATCGTAGGAAATGGGACTTTATTCTCTACGACACGGTCAATGCCTGTTTTGTTGATTTATTTATTTGTATTAATGAGAAATAAATCGGAATCGATGTTTTTATGTCATAAAGTGAAAGAATATAAAATTTTTTTAGTTTGAGATTAAGAATAGTTCCTCTCATCAATTTTGCTTGTCTTTCAATTGCGATTTTCTCGCCAATGATAATAATAGAATACAGCGAGCTCCATAATGTATCTAATTGTAACTAGTAAAAAGGCCATCATATTGTTCATGTAACGGCAGAATTTTATAAATGTTACTGTTTGATGTATTCAAAGCAACAAAGAATTTTCGTATTCAGGGTGAGATGCAATTTCATTAAAAAATCAAGAACGAAGGTACAAAGAAACATAATGACACAGATTGCAAACAACTGAGAATTAAGGTGCTTTTTTTCTGTTTGTACCTTTGCTGTGATTCTTCTCTCTTTTGTTCTTCTGCTTTTTTTTTAGGAAGTATCTTGAGTCAGACACTCTTGTTCCTCCTCGTCAGAAAAGTCTAAGTACTCTTTATTTTTACCAGCCTCTTCTTCTTCCAGCTCGTACACTTTTGATAATTGAGATCCAGATGTATAGTCTATGATTGCCACAATAGCCAGAGTGATAAGCGATAAAACTGCTATTGTTTCCAAAAACATTTCTGAGTAGAAATAGCCAAAGTTAATCTCCTTGGTGTTATCTGAGATCTTTCCTACAAGCATGAGCGCCAATACTGTAATAGCGTTCATTCCTGAAGTTGCCAGTCCAAAGCCCATTTCTGTCATCTCTTCTCCAAGTGAGATGCAAAGGCATGACCAACTAGTCGTTTCAAAAACAGAATCAGCCGTTCCGAGCAAAATTAAAGGTAAAACCACAATATAGCCATTATTGGCTTCTGTTTTAAGTGCGGCAAATAGGAAATGACCGGCAAGCGCAATAATTCCACTTCCAAATAGCCATTGCATCCTCTTTCCATACTTGTCAGTGATCGAACCGACGAGGGGAGAGATGACTATAAGCTGCATGTAATACAGTAAGCCAAGCTGCCCCGCAGCAACGTTGCTGAAGCCGAATCTTTTGTGAACGAGATCGTTCATATTCGATGTAAAGGCTTTGAATGCTGGGAACGTGACAATGTAATAAATCAATAGACCCCAGAATAGGATTGAAACTGATTTCAAATTGTTGCAGAATTGCTTTCTAAAGTTCACAAAAGGATGCTCGGTTTCGATTACTGCTCTTTGGTGATGCTTTTTATCAGCCTCTCGGATGGCTAGACCACAGATCAAGGAGATTACACATAGGAAGGTTCCGAATATGCAAGGAGCCCAGAGTGTTTGGGTATACTCGTAGATGACAGGGGTAACCAACCCATTAATGACATTTGCGAGATAAGTTAGACTGTTGTTCCATCCCAGGACGAATGTCAATTCTTTTTTCGAGAAATATTGGACTGCCATCGCCAACTGCGCAATGTACAGACTCTCTGCTCCTAGAGCATAGATGACTCTTCCGATAATCATATACAGGTAGTCCTGCCAGTAGACTCCAAGAGAAAATATCATTTGACCTTGAAGTACAAGAAAGGCGAAAATGATTATTCCAAGTCTGACACCGAGTAATTTCGTTAGGCAACCTCCAATAAGAGGAAGCACCATGTTAGGAATCGAGTAGACAGAGTAGATCATGTTGAATTTGAAGTAATCCAAGTTCATGGGTGCACTTTGGAGTTGCGTTTGGAGTGCTTGAGGAACATCATAAACAAAACTACTGCCAACGCTTACTGTTCCCATCAAAAACATGATCCACCAGTACTCGGACCTTGTCCTTTCATGGGTGTTAGTGGCAAACTTATCCATTACCTCGATTACAGAAGTATTTTTACACGAAGATATCTTGGGATTTGAGTTTCAGACTCTCAGTTAATTAAATGATAACTCTCTTGGTAACGTCTCAAAACTTTGTTTGAGATTTTAAGCATACGTTATTGCTCATAAACGAATAGTCCGTTTTAATTTACTGGTATGGCGTAGAATTTATTCACTTGAGATAGCAGGAAGACACCACTCTTTCATAAAGAGCCGATTATTATTTTGCTGATAACATCAGGTTGTAACTCTCTTGCTGTTAGTCAACTTTTCAAGTTGCTCTAAGTCAGCCTGATTAGTAACAAGAAAATCTTATTATGGTCACTCATAGCTGTGGAAGAAATATGCTTTGAGTAGGTAGAAGGAAAATAATACTTCAAATTGCAGTATTGCTCATGCTTAAATAAACCAACTTAGACCTTTTATGAAATTTCAAAAGTATTTTTTATTGCTGGGAGAATATTTAGTCGACTTCAATCGACAGATTTAAGAGATTTTAAGGACATAAATAACGTAACTTGTTATCACGGATATTCCCACATCGGTCTCCTCCAGCAGCCATGTCGGCCTGTGGCATAGAAAAAGACCTAAAAAAGAGGAAACTTCAATCGATTTTAAGAAACAACGGCATCGGATAGTCTATAATGGATGCTGTTATTAATTATGATCGATTCTTCATTCTTTGTTTAACAATCTATGAACCATTCTTTTAGGTTTTGTAAAAAAGCAAGATCAGCGATGTGTGTTGGTTTTTGCTAAATTAGAAACCAAATTCTGGCCCTCACAAATCCGTAAGTTGTTTAATTGAACTATGACTGTGCTAAAAAAAGTTTGGGGCCTTTACACACTGCTTTAATCGAAATTTTCTTGAGCAAGACCATGAGAATAATGTTTGGTGATACATTAGGCAACTTAATCATATTTCCAAATCTTAAACAGGGAACTAAGTGATAGAGCATACGAGTGTTTATACTTTTTAAAGGAGAGCATCTTTGTTTTGTTTTATTTTTTGTTACAATCTTTCTATGAGAGCTATTACAAATATTTATTATGGCATCATAGTAGCAAAACTTACATTTTAGGGTTACCAGTAAGATCGCTTACGTCATGTATCATGAAGAAAATGGCACAGATGCTGGCCGATATATTAGACACCCCCACATTATCAAGAACAATGATATTGGATGATACACTCAAATTTTTTTTCACTTGGGAAGACATATCAGCACTCTCGAAGCAATTTTCATATGATGGAGATAGAAAAATCAAAAAAATTTTGAATTTAATTCCTCAGAATATAATAACTGAAAGCATTCATTGACTCTGGATTAAATTTATTGAAGGAGATGGACATTGTCCAAACAGAGTAATGTTAAGAAAAATTGCGTTCTCTTAACCACGATCCTGTAGGAAGATCATAGATTCTAGTTTTTTGGAAAACACAGAGACTCAGATTCAACCAGAATCACTGACAGAGAGAGAGCACACAACTGATCTAAATCGAAGACAGCGCCACCAAACTTTTCGAGAGCTCTTGAGCTTTCAAAAAATAACACAAGATCGACTTTTTAAATTCAATGATGAGCTAGCAAAACTAGTCAACAATTTTCAGCATGAACATGCTCGAAATATTGTTGTAGATGATGCAAAATACGATTTTGATGAGAGGAATATACTGATAAAGCTACTCTTAGCAGTAAAAACAAATTCTACTACATTACCATTAAAGCTATATTCAGTTGAATTTCACAACAGAGGATTACCATTCATTTCAAATTGACGAATCGCTGGATAACAAAATCTTGTTAGAGGACTATCTGAAGAAAGTAGGCATTTCGAAATACAATCGTGTTCGTAAGTTTCAGTACGCAATACAGTAGTAATACAACAATGAAAAAAATGCAGCTTTTAAACTACAAAACGTCTGCGCGTTATTTGAAAAACCCTCATTTCAAGCAGAAGGAAAGACTATTTTGAAAATTAAGGGTCATAATGAAGAGAAGATAGAAATCAAAGATTCTACTTTTAACGTGCAAGAGAACTCTATTCTTCAGGTACAAAATAAAAACTGGAAAATTGAAGTTGCCTATGACAAAATATTCGACGAACACTCAATTAAACAGGATGACTTTCTGAATTTTATTGACTGTATCCCCCATGCTATATTATTAGAAGAAATTAACATCATTCTTGAAAACAAGGCGAATTGATTCAAAGTCTCAAAATGAAAAAGAATTTCAATATTTTGCTTGTGGGAAGTTCCAGTTCAGGTTTTTGAAATTCCAATTGCTTGTCTTACCTTCGCACATGCAATAGGGAAAACGATATCACTTCTGGGAGAAAATCCGAAAGCAGGAGCCCTTAGCAAATCCGCAAATCCGGCACAAGGAATTTTATCTGGGATCGCACATATTCTTTTCAGGTCTGAACCGAGAGATATTAACGAGAAAGTTGAAACACAGGAGAATATCAAACTGAATTTTTCATGCATGCAAATCTATTGTGAGAGGATCGAGGACTTACTTATTCCTGAAGAAGAGATCGAACCTGGTGAAATTTTATTTCCACCTAATAATACACTAAGTAAGTAAAGCTGTTTTGCTAACAACGTACCAAAATTTTTCTTCGCAGAGAACGTAAAAGAGATAGAAGTTACAAGAGAAGAAGAGTTCAGGAAGTTAATGAAAAGAGCAATTAAAAGGAAAAATTTTATGAATTCGAAAGAGAATTATTACGAGCAGAAAACAACGACAATTTTTAGGATAAATCTTAAGCAGCTGCCTGAAATTGGTGTCTGTGACACAAGCATTTTGATCTGTGATATTACGGCTACAAATTGCTGGTTCAACCTTGGAATAAATGATGGTGTTAAATTTTCTTCCTAGTGAATTCATGGATCCCTCAACAGAAAAAGTCCCATCTCTTCAAGCATCCATTAAAACTGCACGTGAAGTACTCTCTGCTGTAAAAGATGGCAAGCAACATAATGATCGGTATCTACTAAATTTTGCTGCTGCTTCTTCTAAATCACTAATTTTTATTTAGCTCAACGATTTTGAGCAGGATCTTTGGAAAAAACATTTTTAACAACTCATTAAGTATCGCAGTTGTTCATGTACTCCGAAATAAGTATATCTCTTTGGCTACTTTATCATTTTATATTCCTCCTTGCGAAAGAGTTGAGGACACGATAGCGACACTGTTGGAATTTAATTCTGGGAAAGACGTATTCCATAATATTCCTTCTAAAAAAAAAATTAATTCTTTTTTTAGGAAATGGTAAAGCAGAGACTTGTTAGCATTCACTCTCAGGATGCAGCAGATTTGCGAGGAGTAGGATTACGAGTAACAGAATATTCTGAATATAACCTCATACTATCTATCCATTAATACAGATAGACAAGCAACTTTCTTCCGATTCAACCAGAGCACCTTCATTTTCTGAATACTCTTTGAAATACAATGAAGTACATTCAACAGCAGTAAGTTGTTAATGAGAAAACGGCTTACACACAATTTCAAGTGTGAGTTGCAGCAGATACAAAATCCAAGAGTCTCATATAGAAAATTAAAGCAACTGGTGGAAGAATATAAAGGATATCAGAAGAAATTATCAGAAATCAATTTCAAACTCTCTTCAGAGACTAAGTATCTTCTATTGACCTAGTTTGAGGAGCTTGTTTCAAATTATTCATAGAGAATTTGTCCAAAATTTGTCCAAGAAATCAGAACTCGTGAAACAATATTATCGGTTCTTAATGCAAGTGGAACAAGGAAAAGCTGCACAATCCAAAGTGCCTGAGTCGATCATTCACAGGGTACTTGAACTTTACAGTTCAGATGAAATTCAAAGAGTCACTGAAGCACCAGAGAAACTCCCAACTCAATCAGAAGACACTAAGAAAAAAATTGATGACTTCCGAATCATCAATTCTGACATCGCACAACTAAAAAATCAACTTCTGGAGGCTGAGAGATGTCCCATCTGCACTCTGAGATTCCCCTGTTCACATCAAGAGAATTTGGCTCTTCAAGAAGTCAAGAATAATGCTACATCAAAGAACACAGTCAGGTATGAGAAACAGACGGTCTCGAGTATTCTAAAAAAGCTGGAAACTGAAGAAAATCTTTTTTATAACGAAGAAAATATGAAACAACAACTCATAAAGAGGCCTGCAATCAGAAATAAACTTGCTGAAATAACGAAAACTCAAAACAATCCCAGACACCTTGTGGACTTGAAACCTCCACTATTGATAGGCGGGAAATTGTCTGATCGATCCAAACTAAAAGTGCCGAACTCTTTTATATCCTTCTCGAGAGACGCGTCATTCGACTCACAAGGGCTAGCCGTGTCGGAACGTGAAGGAATGCATTCAAAGAAACAGATTTACAAGAAATCCGAGTCCGAAAAACCCAAGAGTCAAGTGTTTGATGACGCTGCCCGGTGATCATTCAAGAAGTATGCATGAATGTCGATTCTCTCTGGCTGAAAAGTGTTTGTGAATTAAAAAATAGCTTGAACTAGAAGACGAAAAATTGATCGAAATTGCCAAGATTAAAGAAAAAGTGAAGGCACAGCTGGAACTCCAAGATTGGAAAGAGAAGAAGATTAAACAAGAGATAGAAGATTACGAAAAAAAAATCCACTTCGATCAAGAGAGGAGACATGATGCGATGCTACAGGTATTCGCCAAGCGGTTTTGGGTATCGGTTAACAATTATTTAAAAAGGAAGAAAAACGGCAAAAATATCTATTACAGCAAAAAGCGAAGCTCGAGGTTCTCAAGAAAGAAAGCCAAGAAAAACAAGTAATCAACGAGAAATTAAAACAGCAAAAGATGAAAGAAGAACAAGAAAAAGAAAAGGCTAAAGTTCAGTATTATCAGAGGCAGGTAAATTTGTTTATTATTTTGAATTAATGATTGAGTGTATCTTGATGCACTAGAAACAAAAACTGGAAGCTTTTCGAAATCAAAATTCAAGTCTAGATGAAATTTTCAATCAAGGAATCCAGAGCATATTAAAATTAGCTCCTATTAAGGAAAGCACTCAAAGCAATAAATTGGAAGATCAGGAGCTCGCATCAAAGGATACAGAATACGAGTTTGTGTTTGATAATGAGAATGATTAAAAGTTGATTCTCCATAAATTAACTAATTTTGAATATAGAGGCCATTTTGAAAATTTTGGCTAGCAACTTTTTTCTACTTGCTTTAGCAGATATATCTTGACTTACCTTCAAAGAATAATAATGTACATTACGAAATTGGATTCATGAAGTAAGAACTGCATTTCGAATTTAAATTTTCGAAGAGAAAAAAATTTGAGAATTTTCAATTGGAATAATTTCAATTACCGGTAAATACAACTTCCTAAGTACTGGCTCACGAGTTAAATTTTATTGAGATTGTTAGAAATTTTTTTCCCTTCTGCAGCTGTTTGATATCAGGACGGTATCTTCCCATAGTTTCTTTTGCTGGTTTTTTAGTGTCATTCAGAAGACAAAAACTCTGAAAATCGTATTATAAACTCGGAAAACTTCAAGCATACAAATATGCACTCAATGAATCAAAAGTAACTAAATTTAATGATAAACGGACAATAAATACGTAGGCAATTCTAGTAAGGGATGTGGAAAAGGCATCTCCTCTTGAAAGATTTTCTCCCATATCTTTTGCACGATTTCTGTTATGTAAAATTTAGAATATTCTTTCTAATTTGTCAGTAAGATTCCTTCCGAATAGTTTTTTCGTCAGCAATGCTATTAGTTCTTAGAATGATTCCTTGGCACCTTTGCACCTTAAATACAAGGTGTCCAAAGTAATAATAAATTTATTGAATTCTATGAAAATTATGAAGGCTTCATTCAGCATCTTCTTGCTATTTGTAGGTCTGGCTTCTGCGTTTGCCAATATACCTTATGAAGTTATCTCATATGAAGAATCAAATTATTCTGCGACAGCTCTGCTTGCTTATACTGGAAGCAGTGACTACTACGTCAAGACAACCAGTCCATGGATCAAATTATTGAATTTCACTTGCGTTTATGAAGGAGAAACTGAATTTCAGATCACAATTACCGATGCTAATACCAATCGATTCAGGCTTCCATATCGTGCTCCCTTCCCTTATACAAAGAAACTTGATCCCATTGTTAACCGCCATTATAAAATAGAAGTCAACTTCCGTCCATTTTCCTTCCGCGTCATTCGTAACTGTACTCAAGAAACAATATTTGACACCAGTAACTTTGACTTTGTATATTCTGATCTTGCCATTCAAGTTGGCACTGACCTTCCAACTCGCTACCTCTACGGTTTGGGTGAGAGAAGAGCTGAATTCCTTCTCAAACCTGGCACATACAGTATCTATACCCGTGACCATTATAACTCCACAATCGATGATGGAAAACCTGGCAAGCAAATCTATGGTGCTCATCCAGTCTATCTCATGAGAGAAAAATCAAACCACTGGCACACCGTGCTGTTCCGAAATCTTAATGCTATGGATTTCGTCTTCACCTCTCACCAGCAACTCATCTTCAAGACAACCGGCAGCATCATCGAGTTCAAATTTTTCCTTGGCAACAAGTATCCTGAATCGGCGATCAAGCAATACCATAGATACGCCAACGGAGTCGCTCTAACTCCTTTCTGGTCGCATGGCTGGCATCAGAGTCGTTGGGGTATTAAGGACTTCGACATGTTTAAGACAGTGATTGACAACTACACCAAATACAGTCTCCCATTGGATACGATATGGTCAGATATTGACTATTTGGATGATTTCAAAGACTTCACAATCAATGATAAATTCCAACCAGAAAAGATGAAGCAGCTGTTGGAATCAAAGCCTGGATTGCATTGGGTTCCAATTTTGGACCCTGGAATAGCCATCGGAGACAATCCGGCTTATATTGAAGGTATGAAGAGAGACATTTTCATTAAATCACCAACTACCGGCAGGCCTGTAGTGGGGAGACTCTGGCCAGGAGACATTCATTTTCCAGATTTCACAAATCCAAAGACAATTGAGTACTGGGCAGATTTCTGCGGTTATCTCCATGATCAAGTGCCTTTCTCAGGTATTTGGACAGACGAAAATGAATTTGCATCATTTTGTGACGGTGAGTGTAACATCTCAGACCCCAAGGGATTGACCTCAAAAGATTTCCCATATGTTCCGAATGGTGGCTCTCTCGAGGAGATGACCTTGCCGCTGTCAGCTGTTCATGCAGGAGGATTCATCGAAAGGGACGTACACAGCGTCAATGGCTTATTAGAAACACTTGCCACAAGATACTTCTTCCAATCAAGGAAAGGAGTCGCTCTGCCATTCATTCTTTCAAGAAGCACAGCAATTGGTAGTGGTGCGATCACTCAGCATTGGACTGGAGATAATTGGTCAAGCTATGATTATATGAAACTGTCTATCTCCACTCTTTTCAGTAATCAACTCTTTGGTAACGTTATGTGTGGAGACGACATTTGCGGCTTCAATGGGAACGCCGATGAGCTTATTTGTTCCTACTGGATGCAATTAGGTGTATTGTATCCTTTAGCACGTAGCCATAACAGTAACGCGAGCTCGGATCAAATGCCTTTCCAGATGAAAGAAACACTCCTCGAAACATCCCGAGCTTCTTTACATTTCAGATATTCGATTCTGAAATGGTATTACTCAATCTTTGTGAGAAATGCTGGTGTTGGTGCTGTCTTCAGGCCAATGTTCTTTGAGTTCCCAGACGACGACAACCTGCTCGGTCTTGAGACTCAATTCTTGATCGGGCATGAACTTCTTTCAGCTCCATGTCTGGAGAACACGACGAACTGCTCTGTGGATATTTACTTCCCAGCTAACAAGAAATTCTTCAATTTTAAGACCGGCGATAGCGTCCATGACTATTTGGAGCCAGCGAAAAATGTGAATGTTCGGGTTCCACTGAACGATAGTGCTCCTATCTTTATCAGTGCGGGTTCTATCGTATTCAAACAAGATGCTTCTGGAGTTAATTGCACGAAATTCTTAGATAACAATTTCGAGCTTGTGGTCGCCTTGAAGCAAATAGATGACTTCACCTTTGAAGCTAATGGCACAATGCTTGGAATCAGCGACTACAGTGACGAGAAAACAGTAGTTTCGAACTGCACAGGAGAACACAATTGTCTTGTTGATATTATTGTAAAGGCACAATTTACTTTCCTCACGCAAGGATTGCAGGTAAATGTGACATTCGTTCCTCGTGATAGCCAAACGAGTGCGTTCCAAGAGAATTTCATTAACAGAATAAAATTCTTCGGAGTGAAGGCCAGGCCTTGCAATATTGGGGACAAGAGTTGCGATGCCGATTATACCATCGTGAAAGATTATAACAAGTTCTTGGTTGCTCCAAATGTTTCTATAATCGATTCCCTCTCTGTCTCTACTATTACTAAATAGTAACATTTATTAACTTGATCCCTATTATGCGATGTCCCTGCATGAACTCTATATAATTGAAATTACTTCTCGTTTTATAAGACAAATAAAGAAGAATATATATTGTCCATTTCTCTGTCATAACTGCTTAATATGTACCACAATGTGCACATTTCTGTCAGTTCAAATACGCAATAATTCATCTTTTGTTGCTTTACTGTTCTAATATGAACCTAATCATCAAGAAATCTTGTATTTTGTGAACATTGTGTTAAATTTTTCAATAACATTACGCTATCTTAGGTTCATCCAATCATATATGATTTATAACAGATACTTACTTAATCTCTCCACTTTTTTCTTTCTATCGTAAAAAAGCTTTAAGAGAGAGTTATTGAGTAGCAATAGCAATAATATTAATAGAAAGAGTTTCATATTTATTGCAACAACAACGGCAACAAAGAATAATGGAGCTTTAATACTCACAGCATTAACCTTTTCTTCAATCATCAACTTTAAATAAAGAGTTTTGTGTTGTACTGGTAAACTTGGTCGAAATAAATTGAAAAGGAAATGGAATTGAATGGCTTAACGATACGATATTTGGGACTTCTTTCTGATAAGTTGAGGCAGCTGTGAATAGATCAAATTTTCTTTTGGGATTCCTTCGCACTAGTTAGGATTTTTATTTCATTCATTGCTTGAATGCTTAGAAAGAACCAGTCAAGAAATTTCTAAAGTAAAAGAAGAACTTCAATAAATAAATTAAATAAACGATGAGAAGGGCAAGAAACTCAAAGCAACTCTGGTATGAGCAAGGTAAGAATATGAATTGTGTATTTTTGGGACAGTTTGCATTCATTACAATACATCCCCAGTCGACAATGAATTTTGTTAGGTCATCTTTTGTCTTGCTCCCCTTTTTTGAACTCGCGCTTATTGGATTGATTGCATCCATACTCAACAAGCTAGCTAGCCTAAAAACTTGTTGAAAGCAAAGCTAGTGAAGATTATTTGCTCAGTTGCTTTCTGCCAAAGTCAAGATTGTCACTGAATCAGTTTTACTGATCATATCTGTTTCTTAGTTTTGTTTTTTTTTTGTGAAAGTAATTTTGAGGTGCAATTTACTGAATAACCATTTAAAGTTTCAAAAAATGTACTGATCAAGAATAAATGCTATTTGTTCTAACTTTTTAATCGTTGGGATGTTCAAGTTTATAAATATTTGCATTCTGAATAAGTCATGGTCAAGACGGCCTTTCTCTATTTCATCGTCTTAGCAACTATTGCTTGTTCATGTGCTTTGAATATTATGTCATACACCAATGCGAAAATATCTAACAAAGAATCAACTATTATAGATACAAAGCTAGTTCAGACCGTCTCTGGAGATTACGTTCTTGCGACGTTTTCAAGCCCTCAAAACGAAATAAGCTATAAACTCTATTTGAATTTTCTCTCACGAAACAACGATGATCCTATTCTAATACACAACGACACCGACAAATTTGTCTGGGATATTCGCCCTTCTTATGATAAGACAAGCTCTTCTGCAGTTGAAGTTTTTTATAGTGCTGATTCTAGCAATTCTACGTGGTATCTAGTTAAATACACTTCTGATGGAGTTGCTCATTCGATTCACACGGAGACTTCAGCCTCATTCATTCCGAATGCCTTTCTTGCCTACAAACCCAGTGCTGATGATTATGGGTGCTATATTATAGCTAACTCAAAAAGAGAGCTCTATGTCAGCAATTCCACGAACTTCACAAAGATCGGAGATTTCGTAAGCATCGACTTTGCGAGCTTTGCGTTGGGACAACAAAGTGGCCAACCAGCATTATTTTTTGTTGGAGTTGGCTTATCAGATATCAGATCCGCAATTTGGTATGTGGATCCATCAAGTTCCACTGGTCTCATTCCTCAGAGACTCGATGCTAGTGAAGGAATTCTCCAAATTGATTTGATCGCTTATTATGGAACCGATTCTATCATCGTGCAGCAAAGTTTGAATGGATATACAAAGATTTATCGATGGCAGATGTCGAATCCAACCGGAACCTTGACTTCATTCCAAGTTCAAGGAACGTTTTTCATGTATCCTTTTATGATCTCTCCAACAGGACGCTTTTTGGTCTATGCTGATAATCCGCTTCCAGCGTTCGGAAAAATTAAACTATCGCAATGGGTAAATTGGAATGGAGAGAATCCAAATGATTCAGAAAATTACGTGTTACAAGACAATACAGCAATATCTGGACTTTCCTCAATGATTTCTCCTGCTTCTTCTTACCTCCAAACGGAAAGTTTGAGTATTGTCATTGCATACCCTTCAGGCTTTAAAGTCAAAGTCACAGAACTTAAATTCCAAGGTGATCAGAAAAAACCAGCTAGCATCGCTGTGAGCGGATTTCAGGTTCCTCAGAATGTAAAAAATAATAACAGAAGACTCTCCGAGGTCTCTACTGATTTAATTAAAATCAAGGAGTTCTCTCATAATATTAATTGGCTCCTGCTGGGTGGGGTGGGGGTGAGTGCTGGCTTGATACTTTGCTTTCTGCTATTTGAGCTTTCAGTTAAAAAGGGCTTTAAAACAAAAAAAGCTCTTTCAAGCTTTCATTCGAAGGTGACTACTCCCAGAACCCAGATGCTCTCCACTATTTGAGAAATAATCTGACATATTAAGCGACAAGGAGAGGATGCTTAGTTACAATTCATCTCGCACAATCTCACAATGAAGAATAGCTAGCTGTCTTGTGTAGTTAATAGTAAATAATGGTTAAATTTTTGACCATTCATTCAAGGTGTTATATTCTGCCGCGAACTGTAAATATGTTTCTACGCTAATGTTATTCATACCAATGTTGGGAATATAGTGTATTGAAATTCTACTCCAGTGCTAATCCCAGTGCTAATCGAAAGGAATTTGTGTTTTAAGGATAATTTAATCATTACCATTGAATTCATTTTCATGACACAGATAATGAATTAGGAAGGAACTATTAAAGATATATACATCCACACTTTCTGGAAACCACAAGGAGTGAATGGCTAGAATGTTTGTTGAAAATTTCCTAAAATCAAAACTTGAAGAAAAATTCCATACTGATAGAGGTTAGCCAAAGAGAGTTCTTTGGACAGATCTTCAGATGCATTAAATTTGTGATTTGAAAAGCTAGACTCCAAAATTTTATTTTCTTAGCTAACCAACATTTTTCACAAAGTAAAGATCAAAGAGAAAATTCAATTCAATTTCAGAATGGTGAAAGTCACCTCTATGAATTAATTATCATGTAGGCGATAGTGTGGTTGAAGTGCACTTGGATCTCTCGAGAAGTCATCCCTTAAATTCAGGAGGTGTGAATAATTTTCGAAATTGGATGCTAATAATTTCAGATCAAAATTAATCGGCCTCTCCTTGGAGCGATGATATCGTATTGCTCATCACTTCAGAAAACTAACTCCTTCAAAGTCTGTTTATAAAACTAATAAGAGCAAAATATGGTAAGTTGACCGACTCGAAATACTGCGAGAAAAGATCCCAAAAAAATCCTTTTAAGGAAGGATTTTAATCACTTTGGCTGCTTGAGAACACAGAAATTCAATGAATTTTTCTGATTTTTTTTCCCCGTTATGCTTCAATTTGATGCGTTCAGGAATAATTTGCCCTATGGACTTGATTGCTTGTAAGCAAAGTTATAACATTTTGATACAAGATCTAACTACAAATTGTTGAATTTGAACAAGAAAAGCTAAAAATAAAATTAAATAAGATGAAAATATTAGTTGCGGCTCACTCTCTAATATGGAACTGAGAATCCTCCCGAATCCAAGCCAAAAGTTCGCGATCATCGGAGCGTTTTACTATAGAAAACTTGACCCACCGATTGTGCAGAGTATCCCTGCGATGTTCAAATTGGAGAATACTACACCCATTAATGGATTTGCAAACCAGAAATTAAGAATTTCTATTCTGTTGGCCCGAAAAGATTCAGAAACCCTCACTCTCTATCTAACTTCTGTCAAATCAGCAAGAAATGTTAAAAGATGTTACATAAAGGTCGGTAGCACCGAGATTAATAGCAAGCATATATTAAAACTCAGTGGATTTGGCAAATTTGTCTTTTTTCATGAATCTCTAAATACAATCCAACTACGGAGTCTCATATCTCTCAAGATAATCAAAGAAATCAGTATCTTAACTATTCAAGAGGCACTCAGCAACACAAATCAAGGTTCTACGTTCTCTAAGTCCTCCTTAGATGTGGATTATATCTCAAGTCGTGATGAATTTATTCTCTGTTGGGGTCAAACTATATCGACTGTTGATAGGAATGAGAAAGTCACTTTGATATATGATGGTGAAAGTCAGGCCACAAAAGAAAGATTTCATACTATCAGTTTCAATGAACTAGCAAACTCAGTATTAGTCATAGGAGTTCTTTCATATGTCTTGATAACATATGATAATAAAGCCGAGAGTTGGCATACAAGGAAACTCACTCATCCTGCAATATCTCGAAGTTGTCGCTATCTTAATTGGGAACCAACTCAACAATTGATGTTTGTTTTGCAAACTGGAGTAAGAAACAAAGAAAATGTGCTGATACTGAGCTATCGTGAAGAAAATAAAGATTTCAAACTTAAAGCATCAATTCTTTCGGTTGTCATGTCTTCAGCCAACTATTCGGCTCATACAAAAAAATTAATTTATGTTATTGAGGATACATTGAACGATAAAAGAAAAGTAATGGAATTGAATATATCGAATTGTTTAGAAAACACGGATGATAATAATGAAAGTGAGGAAGAGTTAGTCGTTATTGGTAACTATCTCACTGACGTTCCCGAAAGATCCTCTAGAAATGTTCAGTTCAGCTACTTTTTCAATAACATACTTGTCGGAAGACCAATTCTGCATAACTCCTGAGACATAGCAGCGAGCCATTTTTCATTTCATAAACAATGAGTAAAATCATCTTAGGAAAGAAAACGATAAGTTTCATACTATTAGGTTGAAAACTTTTTCATTTTGATTTGTCTTCTCAGTTCATCATTGCAATGAGAAAATATTCAAGGAATTTTGATAAACAGGTCCATCTACTTTTGTAGACAAGAGTTTACGAGCTCATTCTTATTGCTGATTTCAACATATTTCATTTGAAATTCAGAAATATTTACTATGAAATCATTTGTGTTCAACAGGATTTTCTCGAATTTATTCTTTGAAGATCAAAAATTAGAAGATAACAGAGAAAATAACCGAATAAAGTATTTTCTATTTTGTGATATCAATAAATGGACCTGATTATTCTACCCAAACCAAGCCAACAGCTAACAACCTACGGACCATTCTATTTCCGAAGATTGGAACCGCCTTTGATTCGAAGTCTTCCTGGAACCATAAAATTGGAAAATACAGTGCCTCTGCGTGGCCTCTTGAACTCTAAAGCTAAATTGTCAATCTTGTTAACTCGTAAAGACTCTGAGACACTTATCTTTTTCATCTTATCAGGAAAGGCCCTGAGAAATGTGAAGCGGTGTTACATTAAGGTCGGTAACATTGAGATCAACAGCAAACATATATTAAAACTCAGTGGATTTGGCAAATTTGTCTTTTTTCAAGAATCTCTTAATACAATCCAACTTCGCAGTTTCGTGTCTCTCAAGATAATCAAAGAAATCAGTATCTTAACTATTCAAGAGGCTCTCAATAGCATAAATAAAAGTTATGTGTTCTCTAAGTCCTCCTTAGATGTGGATTATATCTCAAGTCGTGATGAATTTATTCTCTGTTGGGGTCAAACTATATCGACTGTTGATAGGAATGAGAAAGTCACTTTGATATATGATGGTGGAAGTCAGGCCACAAAAGACAGGTTTCATACTATCAGCTATAATGAGCCCACAAGTACTGTGCTGGTTGTGAGTGTACTTTCGTATTTCTTAATGAAATACGACAATAGCAACGGGAATTGGAGTATAAGGAAACTCACTCATCCTGCAATATCTCGAAGTTGTCGCTATCTCGATTGGGAACCAACTCAACGTTTGATATTCGTCCTACAAGCTGCTGGCGTACGGAACAGAGAGAATATACTGATTTTTAGCTATAATGAAGAGGAAGACGTTCTAAAACTTAAAGCATCAATTCTTTCGGTCGCCATGTCTTCAACAAACTATTCAGCAAATACAAAAAAGTTGCTATATGTCGTCGAAGACGTGATAGCTGACAATAGAAGAGTTATGGAGTTGAACCTTGCAGATTGTTTCGACAGAAAGGAAGAAAATGAATGTTTTGATGACTTAGATGAAGAACAAGTTGTGGAAGGTAAATATCTAACCAATGCACCAGTCAAAGCTTCGCAAAATTATATATTCAACTACTTTTTTTATAACATGCTTGTCGGAGCTCCAAACTTCAACTCTTGATAACTCTGACAAAATGCTATTCAAATTGTTGAGGAGTTAAATTCGGTTCTTTCGAGCTTAATTTGGATTCTTTCCACCGTTTCCTCTTAGAAGATAAACTATGTGCCATTGTTTGTCTTCAAATTACCATCTATCATACTTGAAGAAGCAACAAAAAAGCAAACTCAAATGAACAAGAGATAAGATATAATCTCAATCTTAAAAACTAACTTGTAAATTATTGTTTCAAGAGCGACTTATATTTGTTATTGTCTGTGTATTTATTTCTATTGGTTTGCTAATTACCATCTTAAAACATGAGGTAACGTTTCTTCTGTCAATGGGTTTTCGATTTTCATACAGACAAAAAAATTTAACTTTACGCAAATAACGAAGATAAAGCAACAAGCCCATGGAGATTACTTTTTCAAGAATGTACTCTGTATTGACCGAATTCAGAGATCCTCCAAATCGGTTTAATGGTCGATCGTTTTGATTATGAAATAGATGAATGTTGTCAGCAATACAGAAGTGTAAATATTTAATGCGTCCTGGCAAAAACCTTGATAAAAGGAGGCGAGAGTGGAAAAACGAGTAAACATTTTTGAATAATTAGTTAAATAGTGTGATGATACGAAGTGTATGTTGGATACATAAGCTGCAGAAGCTAGATGAAAAACACGAGGTGTTTATTTAAAATAAAAAGTCGGTCTTTTGCACCTAATCATTCAATTTTCATAAGTAATTAGCAACGAAAACGCATTAATCAATTTCTTTTTTAAAGATGCTTGCTTGCTTACTTGTTTTGTTTTGTTTTTTTTTTGAGATCATCAAACGATGAGCCAAAGTGAATAATATCCTCTACAACGCGTTGCTCTTGATGAAACGAAAATGCTAATTGAATCTAAATTTTATATAAATACCATCATCAATAGCTCTGATTATGATTTGAAAATCTATCAACGGGTTTGATTCTACAAGATATTCACAAATGCATTGAGAATGTGAATACCATCACAGACAAGCACATTTTATGAAACGAAAAACTTTAAAAGTCGTTATTTGCTTATTTGATATTGAGGGTTTTTGGGTTTCCTTCTACTAATTCGAAGAGTTCTAATAATTCAGTATGGCCATGAGTCTTGCAAATGTCAATGGGAGTAATGTTTCGCTATCACAAGTTAGTGTCCCAGGTATCAAAAAAATTAAAAAATTACATCATTTTTAGCATACGGGTCAGCTTGCTTGTTCACCAAGTAGCGAACGAGCTCTTTATCCCTTTTGAAAACAGCAAAATGCAGTGGAGTGTCTCCCATCTAAATCGAGGTCAGTAAAGATAATGATTTAGAAAGCAATCTACCTGATTAAGTGCTTCATTGACATTCAAACTTTGGCTCTCGAGGAATTTAACAATCTTGTGATGGTCATTTTGCTGAAAAAGCATCACCAAGTTACTGGCCATTGATCCCTAAGTATGAAAGGTTAAGAAGAAGGCACATCGGACTCAAGTACGCCTGATTTTGCTTTGGAGTTTCTGACTCCCATCGTATGGAGTGAATTAGTAGCGTTTGATAAATTAAATTTTCTGATGAGTTCTCAATAACTTCAAGATATAATAAACTTTAAGATTTTGTTAGTCTATGGGATGCAGCAATTCAAATGAAGCCTCTCGGCCAAAAGGACTCTCAAAGCCTCGATTTGAAAGCAACAATTCCAAAGGGTTCAGCGATCAGATTGTGAATGATGAAGAGCACCTTGAAAAACCACACCATGAGCGGCACATTGTTCGAGGCCATAATAATCATGAAGGAGGTGATTCTACACCAAAAAAGGCCCATTACAGACTCACAAGATAAGTATTAATAAACAATTTAGGAGCATCTTACATCTAACAATCAAATTTGTAGAATACAAATTTTTTGTTTTGTTGTTGCTGAGTAAACCTAGTGAATGTAATGATTGAGATTTGCATTATCTTTAACGACGAGTCTAGCATTATTGTTATTTATCATCAATCGTTTCTTATAAACAGCAACTATATCGACCTAAAGCCTCTTATAAAATGAATCGGATGTATTTAAAACAATTTATGAAGGAACAAAATAAATAATTTTGATTTGTGCTTTCAGCATATGAATGAATCATTTCATTGCTGAGAAAAGTAGATGTAATTTCTTCCGAGCAACGGAACAGAAATATGATTTCGAATTTATGATCGAGAAAGTTGGGTTTTTCCACTCAAATATTTGGATGGATCAAATTATCTCACTAATTAATGAGAAAAGTATCAACGCTATCTATCGTCGCTTATTGTAGAGTTCCAATATTATAGCTGCATGAGCCAATAGAGAAAGAGAGAAATGAAAGACTTAGTAAAAATTTTCTGTACTGAAAAGCTTTACTGCAAACAGCTAAGCCTAGCAAGAAAAGGGACTCAAATGTGTTTTGATAATTTTCGTAATTTTTCTCACCAAAAATCACAAAAAGAATTACTGAATCAAGTTAGGGGAGGCAAACAAGTTAATTATGCTACATCATTTTGAAACGAAGAACTAAAAAAAGAACAGATTGGTCCTGGATGCTATAATCGAACAAAGACCTGCTTTCTTCAATTTCTATACCACTGAAAACAAACCTTTGTGAAGTAGGCGGAATGCCTTCTTTTTTACTTTCATATAATCAATAGAATCAGAGGCTTCTACCTCAACAGTAATATCCTTTCCTGTGTGAGAGCTTTAATATGAATCTGCATCTCTCCTCTACCTCACTGGCTCGAGTCATAGTGAAGGGCCGACTCTTTTTTGATATCCGAATCTGAAATATATTCCCCGACTTCAGGGGATTATTCGTAGATGTTAATTGTTGATCAGATGCTTCTCCTCTGTATCTTTGAAACTTGGATTGGCTTCTGAACTTAAAGGTGAATCGGAAGTATTACATTCCAGAGTGTGACGCTTCTCGACACAAGTGTCAACAGAGCCTTGCATAAGAACTAATGTTTTTGAGGTACCATTGACATAAATTTTTCCCAATTTTCTGACCTGAAGATTACAACAAAATCAAAGATATACTCTGATCAGAATTATCACACAGATTTTTTGAATGAAATTATGTTTCTGCACCTCTCATTCCTAATTTTTACAAGAAAGCTAAAATTCTTGGTATGTGATTGATCTTACTCTTAAGATGATAAAATCGAATAGTTGAGATATCAATTATTGAATTTATTGCGAGGCTCTTTTCTTATCCAGTAAAGTAGCATTGAGAGCTTTCTTTCAACCACTAGAACAATTCTCCAAAATTATCATTCATATGCGAATAGATTGAATACAATCAGCAGGAGTTTGCTCAATGGGACAGGATAAATGTGATAAGAATTTGATAATATGTAAACCCTTGAATTCAATAAAAAATCAGAATACTTAATCAAAATTCAATATTTTTGGAGAAGAAGAGCCCTGAGAAGTGCAATATGGGTCGAGACTTACTTAGCTTCAATTTTTTTTCAAACTCCCTTCTCGTACCTCTAATTAACAAGACTACTTGACTTTGGCAGTGCATTATTAGTATTCTCCATTTAAGATGACTTTCTTTTAGGATTTTTGTTGTGTATATATGTGTATTGAATAGTTCAGCAAAGCAACATAGAGTCTACAAGGCAATTTTTACCTATGAATTTTCAAGAGAAATCGAGAGCTGGGCTCAACTTATAGCATATAAATAGTAGGGCTGGCATGATAGTCAATAAGCCCATAGACTCAAACTTGAAGAAAGACTAAAAGTATTTGGATTTTTTCTCATGCTTCTTCTAATGGAAAGATTCTGGAATTGGTGAGATCAGAGGATACATTTGGTGTATATATGCAGAGGCCCATGTCAAATATAAGCTAACAACAGAAATGACTGTAACCGTGAAGGCAGTGCTAATTGAATGATGAGAACATTATTAAGTTGGAGTTAATTGATGATATATTACCTTCTATTTTCGTATCTCTCCAACTTGGTCGCTCCACGACTGTTGACAATAGATGTAACCACTATTATGGCAATGACGCCTAAAACTGCAAAGACAATTGTCCCGATGGTGACTTCAGATAATCCCGTTCCTAAATTTAAAGCTCAGAATAACAAATTATTAACAAGTGTTGGGATTTTTTATCGAGAAAACGATGCTAAAAACGACAAGCGATGGTTACAATTAGTTTTCTAACTAATAGAGTTTCGATTATCTTTTAATTTTTTTTGGATTTCATTGTCGTATTGACCAAAGTTGGTTGAAAAAATATCAAAAGCAGGAGATGAACTGCAATGACTTCCGATGAATTCAGGATACCTTAAAAAATAAAATAAAATAAATAATAATAAGAAAAAGGCTTGGCCATAAAATGAGAAAATTCTCGTTATGTCGTTATAGTTAATTCTTGAAGAGCCGAAATTCAAATTCTATATAAATCTATGAGTATTTCACATCCTTCTTATGCTTAAATAGATGAATTAATATTTATTTTATATTCCTTTTGCGTGTCCTAAATCATCTTTTTGCTTGGTCTTAAATTCAGGATCAAGAGTTTGCCAGCACTGGAAACAAATTATGAGAGTCATTCAAGATCTGAAGGTATACCTTCCAGTAGTCTCGATCAACCAGATCATCGGTCATCACGTATTTCGTAGTCCATTTGATTTACTCTATAATAATATAGTTGAAGGATTTGATCCTGGATGCTCTACACTTCATTCAATGATGACTGCCCACGGCCCCGAGGGCGGGGTCTATAAAGCGGTACTTTTGAAACCTGCCATCGATATCTAAATTTCTATATTTTGATCTAGGCTTCAACTGCAGACCTGAAGCCCATCAAATTTGAAAATAACCTTGCTTTTATGTTT
>ENA-UOTZ01000804-UOTZ01000804.1-compost-metagenome-genome-assembly--contig:-NODE-804-length-25149-cov-13.383815_pt1 | contig 25149 bp, 20 predicted proteins | sample MGYA00238144_ERZ746983 | MGnify/ENA primary metagenome ERZ746983 (study PRJEB28759, sample SAMN06268863) | compost metagenome | isolation source: single cell | place: USA: California, Emeryville, Joint... | reverse complement strand
GGAAAAGTCGTTAAGGTATTTTATTAGTCATTGATTTTAGCTGATTTATCCTTTTTTTTCAGAGAGACTATAAGGTCGAGCTCGCATTCTCAGAGACGGAAGAAGGAATCATGGTGGGTATCAATAACTACCTCCAATACGCGCTCGTCAGAAATTACATGACCGGAGAGGTAAGCTTTTTTTCTAATTGAGTCGGTTGTTTATCATGTCATCCTGTAGGTTCTTAAGAGAATTCCACTTAACAAATTCCCAACGACTGTGAACTGGAACACCCTTGACCTCGGTTTCGTCGTTGGAAACGAAGATGGCACAGTGAATTTCTTCGATAACGAAGGTGAGAACACGCAAGTTCTCCAAACTCATTTCAACGGATCGATAATTCATGTCTCAACCAGCAAAACTCTCAATAACTACACCTTCTTTGCCCGTAAAGGATTCACTATTATGAAGCCTGCTGCATATTGATTTACTCTATAAATTTTCCTTGAGAAATTCTTGTTTTATGCCATTCATGATGAAAATTCTTTACAATATTGATTCTAAACTCTATTATTTATGACAACATTGTTTCACATCATTTTACGAAGAAATTATCATTCTGCAACAATAATCCTTGACACTTCAGCTGAGTAACATTAAAGTCCTTTAAAATTTCATAAGTGGCTGTTTGGAATTTATCATCATAACAATTGAGACTCGAAGACAGGAGATTTCTTCAAAGTAATTGATATTCTCATAGAAATATAAAAAGTACATGTAATAATTCGTCACAACAAGAGCAACTGGAAAATGAACGCTTTTTCGACGGTATGGTATAGTTATAAAAATACCATGTTCTTATACGCACTCTACTCACTCAAAAACTCTCAAACTCTACTCTAACCTTGCTAACACTATAGAGATTTCTTTTACTTTTTCACTTTTTTCGTTTTCTTTGGTTCGCCTTGTCCAGTGAAAGGATTTTTCTCTTTCTTTGACTTTTTCTGGGTTTTGGTTTTAATCTTATATTCTTCTTCCTCTGGTTCAGGCATTGGCATCGGTTCTACATCGTCTCCATGAATATGCTGAGAGGCTGGTCTGTATCCATTCGCGTATGAGACTGAGTTGACGCCGCCATTATCAACGCGGAGTTCACTGTTTACTTCCTCCTCTATCTCACGACAAAGAGGACAGTACCAATCCATTTTGCTCGCTTTTTGAAAAGCATCACCTGCTTCAGAGATTCCCATGCATGAAAAATGGTACCACTCATTACATTTATCACACGCTAGAAGAGAAAAAGCAAATTATCTCAGGTTCAAACGAGTAGTTACCAAGCATCAGATCATCTGTTCCGTCTCCTCGATACCTTTGCTTACAAATACAATAAACCGTGTCATCTTAATCAAACAATAAGCAAGTTAATGTAACTCATCGATTTTCTGCAATTACCTTGACCATACGTCTGTACTATTGGGTCAACTGGTAGGAGAACCTGTTGAGTTTTCGCAGTAGGCGTTCTCTTTGTTTCTTTGATGTACGGCGAGTCTCTTTCCCGTGCTTTGAACTTCATCATAAATTTCTTATATTTCTTGTATTTCTGAGCAGGTGTAAGATTTTTGTATGGCATAATCGTCCAGACTTCGTCATCAGCGCCGATTTTTTTATGAGGGTTCTGTCGAGGGATGTGCGTGTCAGTTACTTTGAATACATCCTCTTTAATAATGCTGCCAAATTCATCTTTGACAGTATGTCGAGCCTTTATCAGCGTGATTGTATAGAGCTTGCTGGGGATCTTTTTGCGCCATTCTTCTACCAAATTCAAATAAAGCGTTCCTGGGTCATATTTAGAGAGCTTCTTTGGAATGAACGGTTTTTTGGGTATCTTTTTCACTTTTTCTGGGGTCTCCAGAACTTCTAGTTGTGGTGGATTCTCTACAGGAGTCTGAGTCACTTTCGTGACTTTGGATTCGTTGGAGTAGAGAGCATAGTATCGTTCCACTGCTCTACAAAATTTGTGGATATCATCTCTCTGCTTTTTGTCGCGAGTCTCTATGGTTCGTCGCAATTGCAGAGGCGTGTGCTTCTCGCAGAAAATCGTGTAAGTCGCTCGCTAGTTAAGGTTAAGCTTGATCTCCTGATCGAAAAATTAAGGCTTACTGCAGCCATCTGCTCAGAGTCTTTGATCTCCAGGTAAAGTTTAGCTCTTCTTGCGCATTCTGGGTGAAAGGCTTTCTTACATTGTCCCTTTTCGCAGTTGACAACTGCGCCGCCTAACGAGAAAAACATATGCATTAGCTTCTCACGAGAGGTCTAGCAAGTTATTACTCCTTTTTCCACAAGCACCACAGTCTAATTTGAATCTATCTTTGAGTAATTGGGCAAAACCTTATTATTGATTGGAAAAAAATTATGTAAATTAGTTCAGGCGATTGCAATACCATCAATGTCAGTAACGTTCTCTTTATCATTAAAATATAGCTCAGGGAGAAACAGCGCACATGTAATATGTGCCCAGACTTTCTCAGGGCGTGGTTCATTTTCCAGCTCCTCTTCAGTGAAATTACCCGTAAGAGTCTGAGCATCGTAGAATTGCTCTGTTGTTCCTTCAGGAGGATACTCGACTTTGCTGCTATACGCTTTTTCGGGGATTTGTGATGCTGACTGGGAAACTATGCTTTTGCCTTGGTGAGATGAGACACTGCTCATATCATATTCAATATCATCACCGATCTTTGCCCGATCTTCGTTAGCGTTACTGCTAATTTCGTCTGTATCTAAGGTTGGAAAACAGATAAATTTGAGCAAAGAGAGAGTTTCTACTGTTTTTCGTCATTTGAAGCTTAGCGTCGGGCTTTTTAGGTTTTACAGAGGCAGCTGTTCTGGCATTTCTGATTCTTTCTTCTCGGCAATATGTAGATAAAAACTCGTGAAATTCTGGATTTAAATTCGCAAAGTAATAGGTATCAGCCCAAAGCACAGTCGGCTTCAAAGCTCCGCCTCGTTTTGTACATAAAGGACATCGAAGGTACTTTCCTTCAGGTCCAAAGTTGAGACAAAGATCACAGATCCAATCCCCCTTAGGAATATTCACGATGCCATAGCACTGTTGATGGACTGGCATGTTACATCTCTATCGAATAGTAAGTAAGTAAATTACAATTGTACTAACAAAGGAAAACTTACAGCACAGTATACAATAAGATCATTGTCACTGTAGTCTCTGTCGTTACAAACGAAACAGAGGAGATCATCGTTCGATACTTTAGGTTTTATGGTAGAACCTGTCCCTGTAGTTGACGAGTCGACTTGTCTGACATAGACGTCCTTTGACTCGATTTGTTTCTTTTCGAGAAGTGATAAAAAGCTTTCTTCCTCTATGAGACGAAGTTTCAGATCAACTAACGGGTCTTCTGGAGGAAGACAGCACTTTAATGCCCATTTTTCCTGCTCGCTGGTGCCCATGACGTATTCTTTGAGTTTGGCTAATCGCTGCTCATTCTCCAAGCTAATATAAGACAGTTTTTCTTCCTGCAGTTGTATGAGATCATTCAGATCTACTTTCTTAACAACATTAAGCTGCTCGGTGAGATCTTGGCCCAGTTTCGACTGAGCAAACTCGCAAACTGATTGTCTGACCTCTAATATCCATTCGTCGTCTGCTGATTTGTAGTTTTGCTGGAACTCAGGTTCGAGCTTTCGTTTCGAATGATATTTTGAATTATGGTGCTCCCGAGCTTGCTGACTGAGTTTAGAATTCAATAGTTCCAATAACTGCTGCTGTTCGACAGTTAGAGGTGTCTCCTCCACCATCGCCTCCGGATTAAAACTCTTTGGAATTCTTATCGGAAAATCATTCGGAATCGACTTCAGCTGGTCAAATTTCAGATCTAACAGCTCCAAAGGACTGCTCTTCAGGAAAGGCAGTCGAGGGAAATACTGAGAGCAGATCATGAACCAATAGGAGTTGTGTGTAAGGTTTTTCACTGTTAGTAAGAAAAAATGTTAGGAATAATAATAAATCGATGAAATAATACTTGGAAGGAGCTTGCTGTTATACTGGGTTGCTTCAAGCCAGTCAAATTTATCAAGAAGGGCCAAGTTGGCGATAAGTTCGCTGTAAGTTTTGTTCATTTGCTTTTTGCTCGAGTCTTTTTTCTTCTCCGCTTGGCTCGCATTTCTTTGGGCTGGCTTAGTTGCTTTCAGCTTCGAATACTTATTAACTGACATCTTTTTCTTCGGGACTTCGTATTCTTCTTCCTCCTCTTCTTCCATTGGTGCATAATTCATTATAGCGCTTAAGTCAATACGAATCTTATTATCTGAAAATTCAACAATGTCTGATTCTGGTTCCAGGTCATCTGCTAATCTTCGTCCACTCTTGGAACCATGAGACGAATGTAAATGTTTGTGTTTATTTTGTTTTCCTTTTGATTTCGATTTCTCAGAAATCTCAGATAATTGCGGTTCTCCCTTCATGTCACTGTCAGTGAGCTGTGGTCCGGGGCTGGCCTCTTGCTGAAATTCGCTATGATTTATGCCATCATGCGTCGATAATTCTCCATTCTTTAATTGTGATTTATAGAGCAGTTCTCCTTCGTTCACGCAATCAATGTAGTTCGTTGTCTTCAGTGGGCTCCCCTTTGGTCGCGTCTCAACCGAGTTCATGAGGTCTAACCCAAAGAATTTCAAATTTATGATAAAATTGCACGAAATATTACCTTTTGTTGCACCAGAATCAAAATGATTACTTCCAGTCACATCCTAAGGGCCCCAGTGTGCCAGTCAATAAGAGAGGAAAAAATACTAGGTTACATAAGAAGTTTCATGGCTGGCGATTCGATTATTCAAATTTTGAGAACTGTTTTTGGATGAATGCTGCAATTGATTTCCTGGGCGGGTTGATCTATCGGGGCTTTGGAGAGAATCACCAAAGCCTTGGGACGGGTTCGCATGAGGTTCTAACATAGTTTTGGAATACTCGGGTTTGAATTATGAGTTGGCTTGTTTAATTCACTAAATTTAAATGGTAACACTCTGTTTTTCAGTAAACTAGCATCTTTAGGGAGAAATGTGACGATGCACGTTCCTTTTGGTTAGAAACTACAAGATAAAGTCCCAGCAGCGTTCGTAATACAAATCTTGTTGGGAAAAGCTATTACTACGATGTTCAAGGAAGAATCTATTTGCATGAGACTTAAATGTACAGGTTACTATCACTGGGTGGAATTTACTGCTTTGAGCTTTAGAAATACAAGGAGATAGTCCCTCAATAAGTACGAATTCTCGGGAAAAGGAAATTGAAGAGCGTTTGCATTTGTGTTTCTGTTACAGAAGTTTATTTGTTAATAGATTCCGATAGAACTACGATTTATAAAAAATGCAATGATTTGCATCTTTTCTTATTACGGCATAATGGGAAGCTGGAGATAAGGGGTAGGGAAATTTTGAATCGATTAGGAGTCAAGCTTGCATTTTTTGATTTCCATCATCTAAAATGAAAAGAACATGAAATTCTGTAATGCATAATAAAGAAATTACACTTTGTTTGAGATTAATAAAATACTTAAAGAGTAACTTGGTTAGGTCTATATATTCCAACCAACCAACAGTAGTTGAATTATGTTCAAGGGTTTGAAATTCTAGCCATTACCCGATACATAATTTAATCGATTTGAAATACCGAGAATAAATATATTTTCAATTCTGAAAAATTAGCTGTATTATTCAAACCCAATGACGTTCTCATATATTTAAGTTCAAGAACGATTCCGATACTCATAATCCGTTGCACAACACTTCCTTGAAAATTCGGCTTAATTTCTTTTAATTTCAAATGCTTATAATATCGATATATGAATTAGAAGTATGAAATAGAGGTATGCACACAGAAAATATGATATAACATTTATTAGAACATCCTTCCTCACCTGATCAAAATCATCTTTTCTTTCACATCTGCTATTAAATTACAATGTGCAAAATTTAAATCACCTTTTCACTCTAATTATTCAATCGATTTTCTCAAAGCTAATGGTAAAGAAAAAACTCATTAAATAAGCTTTGACCATACTTATCACATAAATATATAAACATATAGTCTCCACCAAACACCTTAAACACAATCATTGCATCTTCAACTGCTTCAACCACGAATTTGTAGGCTGACTATCTTCATTCCTCGTCCTTTTGAGGGGATTAATTAACAATTTTGACTTTTGAGTATCCTCTTCCTCCTCAATAGAAAACTGATCGAATCTTCTTATCGGCATTGAATTGGAATTAGAAATCGTTTCCGAATTAATTGATTCACAGTCCATTGCATTCGGGTTTATTTTTAGTCTGCAAAGGTCATCGTTAATTTTTTCTAACTCGTTTGGTATGTCTAGAAAAGCTTTAGATAAGCTCCTGATTAACAAGCATAAAGTTACATAATATGTGCTGATTCCTCTCCGTCATAAATTCGAGGACCCGACAAAACTCGTCTTTGTCATTCTTATAGAGGTCAGCGCATCGAATATTGCTTATATTATTTGGAATAAACGAAAGATCTGGTTCAATAAGCAGCAGTTCCAGCCCGAAAAGAATAAAATTCAAACTAGGTATTCATTCATGCGTTAGCAGAATTAGAGGATTAGGAGCTCTACCTCAATGAAGGAATCCACTCTGTTGGTTTTAGCATGGTAAGTGAGACTTCTCCAGTGTCGATGTCTATATTTGGATGAAAAGTTTTATTTGTGCAAGAGACTTTAGGGGGCTTGAAAGGGTAGTCTTTATTGATCCAAACGTTGAACTAGCAAATATCAACTTAAAGAAAAATTGAGAGGATGATTGGGGTACTTTAAAGACGATATTCTTGAAAATGCCTTCACAAACAGAGACTTCAAAGCTCATTTTGTAGAGAGATCCCATCCATACTGGGTCAGAATAGTCAATAATGGCTTTATTTGAGCTTAATTTTTCTGATGAGCGTAGTTCTTGAAGATCTTTGGAAAGGCGAGTGTGACAAAACATGTCTGTAGTATCAACCATGTTTTTTGAAGTAGGAAACCCAGTGTAGAGTTTTATCATTTCTATGAACTTTCTTTTAATTAGTATCGGGATTGGAATTTCTGCAATAAATTTATTTAATAATAGTGATTTTCTGAAAAACGCAAGTTTTTTCCTTTTTGTACTGATGTCTCATAAGTAGAAATGTTGCTAGAAATTAGTTTAGAATTACATTAGAGTGAAACCCAGCTACATTCTTTAGTATTCGTGACGGCTATCAATTAAGGTATTTGAAGAATATTTCCTTGAATTATTCGTACAGGATCATAATTTTATAGTAGATTTTGGAAAATCTGATTGGTAACTTCTGAACTTTTGCCTATAGAAGAGCCTCCTATCTTGCGCTGAGACACGAAAAATTACCAAATGGAGTATTTGTGATTGATGAAAGTTGAAATAACCGCTAGGCTCTGAGAAAGGTAATTTGACTGCTCTAATAGTTGATTTTGTTCCTAAAAGCGCTGTAAAAGTAAGACTGGTATTTGTTTGAAATGAACAAAGCACACTCCTGAAGTATTTGATTCTATAGTTTATTTCCAGAATGAATGGGGAGAAAAACCAGAGAACACCATGAAATTGATTTGCATTCATCCTATTATGAATAAATCTTCACTAAAATGAATTTCTGAAAAGTAGCAAGTGCGATGGGAGCTAATTTGATATGAAGCAAGTATTGAATAGAGAGTTTGATTCAAGTATATAAGGCTCTCTCTAAAAACAATTCGAAGGTTAGAAACCTCAGAAATCACTACCATCGAAATCTATTTGCAAAATTGTCTACAGTTCCTCAAACAAATTCGCCTGTATTTATCTTTTCTCCAGTACACCTAATTTTTTCTAATTCTTCAACCTCAAGACTCATGACACGAGAATGTCCACACCAACAATAGCTCATCATCGTGCTTCAATAAAATCATTATCAGGTTCACGATCAAATCGAAATCATATATTAACCAGAATCTATACGAATCTTAATAAGAATCGCCAAATTATGTCTCAACAATTGTTCAAATCTATTATATTCATTGAGACCATTAATATGTTAACTATTATCTTAATATTATTATGTTCACCCAAGTCTTGTTATTCCGAGTTTTTCGATTCCATTGACTTCAACCAGTGATCAATATATTGTGTCGCTGTTATGGCTTTATCTTCTGGCCTGCGCTTTTTTGGAGAGACATTAAGCGCAGGCGTATCACTTTTAAGAAGAGGAAGATAAATCCAAATTAATTGCTCGTTTCCCATCTTTCCAAGGATCTCGCCCACTGTCATTTGATCCGTAAATTCTTCGCCTTTTATGATAAAGACACTGTGTTCTGCAGGGATATCATATAAATGTTCGAGCTTCGCTTTCACTTCAGAAACCTTCTCTTGTTTGTTGGCTTGAATTTCAAAGTTCGTACCACCACACTTAAATTTGAGGGTCACGAAGTCCTGCATTTTTGAATATTAAGCAATTTATCGCTATTGACTGTTTGAGATGTCTGTAAATAAAGGTTTATTTGGAATAATAACTGTTCGAATAAGCACTGATTTGCAATATCTGTTTTCAATTCAGTAAATATTTCTTCGAAGATGTTTCACTATAACAGCAGAGACATTGGCAAACATGACGAGCGTAAAATTAGCAATGATTGGCATTTATGAGCTTTCTCTGTATTCTCAAAGCTTGCTGTATCTCTGGTTTTAGATTAAGAGAATGATTGCACCAGCGAAAAATTCATCGACATGAAAAATAGAGAATCTTTTCCAATGATATGTAATTGAGTTGACATTTGTATTAAGAATTGTTGAATTTTTCTATATAATAACGAATTAACGATGGACACACTATGAAAGAAAAAACATTAGCTTGATCGTACTAGCAATTCCTAACATGGCACCCTAAATCCTAAAAAAAAAGTGAAGTTGAACAAACGAGCGATGTGTACTAAGATCTTACACAAATAACTCCCCTTTCCGTTTGAGGTATTATTTCAATCGAGAAAAACTTCATCTACTACGGTGTATTTTTGTACTTTTTGGGCTACTGCTTATATACTTTGTCATAACATTCAACATGAGCGTTAAGTTATTAGTAAAGACTCTACTAAAGAGGTATTAGCGACTCAGACTAATGATTTCTCTACTCAGCACCAACTTACAGATAGTGCATAGATAACATTAAATTTTTTAATTTTATTAAATAGTATCGATAGATATTGATTTTATCTATTCTGAGCTTGAATTTATTTCAATTTTACAAAAATGACTCAATCCTCTCTTTACAAGAGTCGCGACAACAGCAATTTTGGACTCGTTCCCGAGAAATCTGGAGACGAACAGAACTACTTTTTGTACTTCGATACCAGCCGCAAAGTAACTATCGTCAGCAGCTCAGACGACGATTTGAGATTCAGCGAGCATGTTCAACAAGTGAGCGAAGCAAAAAAGCTCAAGGCTCAGAGATATCAAAAAATCAATGACACCGACCTTACTAAACTATCATCGGCCGCATTGTCGTCTCTCGCGACCAAAGTAACCAAATACGGACTCCAAAAGACGCATAATGATTATTTAAATGAATACTTTTCAGCAAAATGCTTCAAACCAATCAACTTATTGGTGATGCTATATCATTTGGTGCTACCTGTAGCGTTCATCTTGTTTGTAAATTCACATTGGGAAGCTGATGCCTCAAGACTCTGCATTACAGCCAAAACATGTATTTCTCTCAAACTTTCTGGGGTCTATTTCTTGAGCGGGATGCTCATTTGCCTGGCCGTCCTTTATTGCGCAGTGTTATGCATGGCATTTCGAGCTTATAATGCCCGTTCGATTAATCAGTTCGCGCTGTTACAACTAATCTACATCTTTTGCCTTATAATTTGTGTGCTCACGATGAACGTCTTGGCGATACCGCTGACCTCGTATTTGCTATTTACGACTATCCGACTTAATGAGCTTTGTCGTAAAATGGCTGCGATTGAGAGATTTAGATCACGAACTATCAATTTTTCGTAACCAAAGTAGTAATTTAAAGATTGATGTAGCAAAATGCGTTTCATAGAACATATATCAATATCTCAATGATTATGTGTTTCTTTCAACAAAAAAAAAACAAACTTAGATGCAACCAATTTTTATGTGTGACCAATAATAGTCGTTTATTTGCTAATTTCTCCTCTCTAAGCAGAAGTTGCTTAATATCAACAGAAATATTATTACCTTTTCTCACGAGGTTAACTCCATTGAAAATAGGTTTTAGCTCAATTGATTGATAAATGTTTTGATTTTATAAGCTTTTTCATTGTGAATCGAATTTTCAGTCATTTGTTACTAGAATTACGACCATATGCAAAAATAAGAGTCCTTAATAAATCTGATTAGAGTACAGATAGAATTCCTTTTCAAGCTTCTCGACTTCATCATAGACAACGAATTCCAGCGACAGGAACTGCCCGAAAGTTGGGCTGGTGTTATTATCAACGGGAATATCTTTCGCAGGCAAGAATTTAACCACGAGATCATTAATCAGTCTTTCCTCACTGCACTTTGTACCAGCCTTGGAGTAAGTTTTTTCATCAAGAGAGACCTCATCGTAATATAGAGACATTGTGTAAACCTGGTCTGACACAATCGCAACTGGGAAATCGAACTTCACCACTGACTCATAAATTCCCTTGATAGGTTTCATGTCCACAGGGAATTTCCTTAACACGTTGCCGTTGCAGCTATTGCCTTCAATGAGCGAGAAGATCGTCGTTGAAATTGACCCAAGATATGGTCTGAAAACTGTAACGCTCCTTAATCCGAGATTTTTCTTGCCGTAATCCACCTTAAAGCTTAGAGCGTCGACTGCTTTCGGTCTGTACTCAAATAGGTTCACGAAGCTATTCGTTCTCTTCACGTCGAGGGGATCACTATTGCAAAGAGCATGTCCAATAATTTTGCTCACGTCTCCTAAGGTTTTTGGAAGGATCTTCCTCTCGAGATAAAGGTTCTCCTCTTTGAGCATCTCGAACTGGAACCTCGAGTCCCATTCGACATAGCTATCCAAGTTGTAGTGAGTGACACTTTTTAGGATGTCAAGTCGACGCTTATGGTATTCATCGTCTCCGATTTTGAATGGGTAGTAGCTGTCAATGATTGCTTTTATCTCCCAATTTTGCAAGAAAGGCTTCTTTGCTTCTTCTCCCAGGGCCTCCTCCCTTCTTTTTAAGTGGACTCCGAGTAGGTCAAGCACGTCTTTCTCTGAGAGTCGCGGACTTCGAATAGGATCTATTATTTCACGAGCTTCCGCTATGCAGGAGTTCTCGACACACTCTCTTAAGTCGGGAAGATTGAGCATCTTTGCGAATATATAGATGTCGAGTAAGTGTTCTTTCAGGAAGAAAGCTGAGAGACTGTCGCTAATCGCATCGCCTAGAGCCTGGCCTCGCAGAGAGTTCGAGAGGTCAAGTTTGAAAAACGCCAAGAGCTCGCCGAAGGGCACAAGCTTCTTAATAGGGATCTCCACATCGTATTTTCCTGAGAGTAATTCCATGAATTTGTCGAAAATCTCATGATCTGTGAATTTATCGTGAGGTATTGGGATATCTACCGCATCTTTATCCTCACCTTTCAGTCCTCCTCTTCTTAGAACTAGGGTTCTAGACTGGTTATCCTTGAGGAAATCTCGGATCAAAAGACTCAAGCGAGCAGCTTGGGTTTTTTCGAGATGGTAGGTTGAATTTTCGTACTTTACGGTTAAGGAAACGTCAGGATCATCCTGCTTTAAGTCGAGCGAGTTGTCGACTGCGATCCAGAATGTAACTTTAAAAGAGGTTCCTCCGATCATATTGAACAAATAATTTTGATAAAATAGTGCCAAATCTTTTTTTGAAATTGTTGTGTGTGCTCAAATACTTTGAAAAATATAGGTCATCATATAGAAAATAAATTCAAATCGTATTATTCAAGGAAGATAGATAAACGGTTATAGCAACTTACTTCCACCACTATAATATGTACACTCTTAGAATCTCTTACATAGAATTGAACATTTGCATGTATAATTTCTGCTAAAGGGTATTTCTTTGTATTTACTTCCTCGGATCTATGATTTAAGCTCGAAATTTATAGAGTAAAACTTTTTCTAAGAAGTCTGAAATGTAAAACTGTAAAAAAAGGATAATGAAGCTAATAACACCCTCTTTGGAATCTCTGCCGTCACTAATGCCCGCAAATTTGCTTTTGACGATCCTGACAAACACAATAGAAAACTGTGACACCAAATAAAAAAGTCTAACCGATTAGTAAAATAAAATCAAACTAATGATAAGCTCAAAACAACGAAGTGAGCTAACCATCAAAGTAAAACATTGCTCAGCGCATAATCTTCAGTTACAATATGGATTTGTTGTCGACGACTTCATAACGACATGTCATACGCTGATTACCCTCGAATCGGACAAAGAGAACACAAAAAATGGTGCAAAAATTGGCGTTCTCTCTCTGAAAACTCTGAAACTAATCAAAGAACTCAGAATTGAAGCGGTGCTTTTCAAGAAAATCTTTTTTCTCGACACTGAATTAGTGATTGTTACTCAAGAAAGAATTCTCAGATTAAAAACCACTCTCACTAAACTTGACAGTATTTCTCTTGAAAAGCCTTGTGGAATTATAGACAATTCGTCACTGAGATTATGCAAGGACCGTGCAACTGTATTTTATCTTACGGCAGAGCGAAATGAAATTTATTCCTTGAACCTTCTGTCAGGACTGAATCAACAGGTAGCTGGATTGCCTGAAAAACAGCAATTTCTCGATTTGATCTGTAGTGACGATGCGAAGACGATGCTTTTTGGTCGTCTGACACAGAATCCCAAAGGGGTTGTTAACTGCAGAATAGAATGTTTCGATATGGAAAAAAAGATGCTGCTTTGCTCTCATAATTCTGCAGAATTTGATAATGTATCGTTGGTTAATTTCAATAAAACTAATGGTCTGCTTCATACAGTACATTACAAATTTATTGAGCAGACAGCAAATGATATCCAAAAAATGCAACAAACGCATTATGTCTGGAAAGTACAGAGCAAATCAATGGTAAAACTCAGAAAGATAGCTCTTTTTGAGAGCAAGAGTTTTGTGAATGATCGGATTTGGCTTTTTGGGTTTAGCGGCCTGAGCAATCAGACAGAGACGCACACGCTTTATCAATCAAACGCGATCTTCAAACGAAAAGATGGAGCAATAGTAGCCGCGAAAAAGCAATTGATCAATCAAATTCTATTGAAATTCAAGGTAAAGCCAAAATCTCCGAAACTGCTAACTTTCTCCGAGAGGTCAGACACTTTATATTTCTCATATAAGAAAAAGCTTTATTGCGTTCCTCTCTTGTTCGCCAACGCAAATAATGTCAAGCAAATACATTCTAATTTATTACCTGTTGAAAAAACTGCTTTTTTACTTCAATAGCAAAGTTTTTTGGTTATATATATCTATATCATTTCCAGAGAATGACCGATTAGTGTTTCAATAAGTGTAATCAATCACTTCGCAATTTGCGCTTCCGAAAAGTTATATAATTTTGATAAGCGACACCGCAATAAAATTTACAACTAATATATGTACTACCGGAACTAAATGGGAAACAATTCTGTCACTCCTAACCCCCATTTCGATTTCAGCGTACTTCGGCGATTTTCTCCTTCTGTTCTTCCTTCTCAAGAGCAAGAGGAAAACGCTCCAAAGAGAGGCGATCTCCATAAAATCTCGCTGAAGCTGGTCGCATATGTCAGGCCAAAACTCGATTATAGCCCAGTCAGTCCAGTCGAAGTTACCATTATACACACAGATCGCGCTAAACTGTTAACGACTTATCAAACCCTCGAGGTTTTTGTCTCCAGTCTCCGTTACAATAGATATAATCACTCTCTTATCGCTTATACCCCTGAAAAAAAGTTGGAGGTCTACCTAATGAGAGGAAAGGGCTCCGTTCATCGCCAAATTACACTTCCTAAGCATACGGGTTTATCCATTCCCAAGATCGCGTGTATGAGCGCAAATCAACTGGCAGTATTATTTTCAACGGAGAGATCGAAGGTCAACCCGGGATTTTATATCATCAACAGCACTACCGAAGAACACGACTTCATAGCATATCCAAATAAAACGAAAACTTTCGGCTATCTTGAAGCAACAAAGAATTCGACAATCGTTCTTCAGGGTGCGAAGAAAGGTGGAGCGTCTTTTATCGTGCTCTACTCTTATAAAACGAAGCAGTGGTTAAAGGAACTACGTGCTTCGATGTGGTCGAGTATCCAGAAAGTTTTTCCTTCAAGCGCTTCTAACCAATTCATTGTGCTCCAAGAATCACTACTAAGAACCCATTTGGTAGGGTACTACGTAAATGACAGAGGACGCGTATCGAAGTTATATGAATTTGAGATCCAAGACGTCTCAGACGTAGTAGCTATCGAACAAATGAGCCGGAATTTCCTACTCGCGCGGTGCACAGCCAGCCGGTTTAATGCTCCTGATGTGGAAAGAATTCTTTTGATCAATCCTCGACGAGAGGAAGTGTACTCGACTAGTATTCAGGAAGGAGCTTCATCTGTGCTTGGTCGAGATTGGATTTGTAACTTAGAAAAAAATGGGCTTAATGTCATAAAAGTCCCATCTGAAATCTATCGCCTGAATGATTCGCTTAAGGCACCAAGTAACGAAAATCACCAAGACGATTGTGGACCTGTTTCTGTTGTTTGTCGAGTGCTATAAACTTTTTTAATACTTTAATACTTGCTTATTCTACCATCAACCTGAGATGATGATGATCCCAAAAATTTTGTTTTTTTCTCCTCCGAATTATCGAATAACTGAATTTGTTGAGTTTGCCAAATCTTTCAACTACTCAAAGAGAAATCATAACCCTCTGACATTGGTGGGACTTTAGCGATAGCGTTTAGAAACCATGAACACAACATTGATTAGATTTATTAAAATTTCATTAAAAAAAAAGGAAAAAATAAGAAATTCAATCCGAAAATCAAATTGTGTAATTCATTTATGAAATTAAACAATATTCATACAAGTGCAAAACTCACTAGAAGTAAGCCAAATAATATTAATAATAGAATTACATCTATCGGCTGAAAGAGAGAGAATCAGGATCAAATCAGCTTTCTCAGGTCACTGGGTGATTCAGATCCATAATCCGCCACGACTAATATGAACACAAGTGCTAGAAGCCCCCTACTTTTCGGTAAGTACGCGGTAGCCTTTCCATTCTTCTGGTGCAATAAAATCATTCTCTTTCAATACTTCATAAAGGGTGTTCGTGGGACCATCATCTGGCTTGAGATTGAGGCACTCTTCAAACTTTCTCTTACTGAGAGACCAGTCGCCATCGAGGTAGCCTTTGAAACCCGCTTTAAATAAATCATTAAAGGTTTCATTATCTTCCTTTGTCATTGCATATAAATCTTTATCCGTTTCAAATAGAGTATATGCTCGAGACCCTCCATTGATGATTCTTGCCTTAATATTTCTTTTTGTCATCTTTCTTCTATGCTTAATGTCTTGTTTCGTAAGATCCTTTTGAGGGTAGCATGGGGGTAGTTCTGAGAGATCACAGTCAATTGTATAGAAATCTACAGGCTGCTTTGAGCCTTTCACCGTAACTCGGTCAATATGTCTCATTTTTTGCTTCACAATTGGAGAGCAATGCTCATAGATAGCCCCGCTGATAAGGAAGGGAACTCCATATTGCTTCGTTGCAGCTTCAAGTCTTGAGGCCATATTCACGTTTGGCGAGAGGTAAGAAGCATCGATTTTGAACTCTGAACCGATTGCTCCTTCAATGGCCCAGCCAACGTGTAAACCAAAGCCCATTTTCACTTGGTAGTTGGGGATTCTTGCTAAAAGCTTTGGATGTTTTCGATAGGCCAACAGGACGGGGTCTTTATTGATCCGGGCATAAATCTTCAAGAACGAGATCACAGCAAGATCACACATGTTCTGCACATTTCTGTTGTGATATAAAGACACGTTGCCTTCAACATCATACTTGATATCGTCTTCAGAGAATTTCCACACAAGCAAGAAAGCGTCACCGATGTTTTTGTTAGCGGCTCCGCCGAATTTATCAACGATCCGATGTACAATATCACCAATAGAGTTGACAAACACCATGACTTCTTCTTGGAGAACTTCGGTCGCATCGGTGAAGTTTCTTATATCGCAAAATCCGAAGATAGCAACCTTTTTCTGCCCTCTAATCATAGGATTGACATCGCCGTCGGCTGCCATATTCTGCGCAATAATCGCCGCTCCTGCCTCTCCGAATCCTAAGGCTAGGAGGGTACCGATCTTGCTGATTGCGTTCTCGATTTGAACAATTTCATTCTGTTCCTCTTTGCTGTCTTGAATGAGCTTCTCATCTTTCGAGCTGAGTGGATCCTGAGCTAATTTATTGACTTTGTGTATCATTCTCTCTAAAGGAGCGAGCGCGATTATATTAACGTCTCTGCTGAACATCAAAGCGCCGAGCGTAAGCACAATGCACACAAATACCGTTCTTCCTATTGAAAGCAGCGCCTCGAAAGTATTGTGCCCTCGAAGATCGATGACGACTTTGACAGGGTCGTAATTTAGAGTCGTGTCGCTGAAATCAGCGCTAGCTTCATCCATTTCTACGTCTCTTAGGGTTGAGGGGTCAACTGTTTGGAAAACCTCGCTTCTTGTTGGTGCGTACATATAAATCAGAGGTTTCGTGACGTTATCCTGAGTCAAAGTGTCAACGGTAACTTTCCATGCATTTTCAAATTCGGTTTGAGAAGCTCCAGCTACTATCAAGTCTCTTAAATAGTCTGCTGCTAAATCATTGGGTTGGTCTGCATCGAAGTAATAGTCCGTTGAGAGTAAAGGCACGATGAAGAGGAGCAAAAGAACGATTGAGATGACTCTTTTTGTTGTTAAATCTGAAAGTTTCTTTCCCACTCTGGACTCTTTGGTTTCTATCTCTTGGGGATGGGTCTCAGGTGCAGTCGATGTGCCGAGACTTGAGTCTGCTAGTATTGGTTCAACAAATATTGACTTTCTTCGTTCAACAAATACTGACTGTCTTCGTTCCATGCGAGGACTGATAGTGGTAGGTAAAGTTCGTTCCATGCGAGGACTGGTAGTGGTAGGTAAAGTCCCCATATCAAGTGGTGTTTGTGTGTCTATTTGGGCAGCCGAGCTTAATGGAGTTATTCTGGCAAGTGAAGCTCTTCTTTTTATATCCAATGTTTTCAATGCGTTCAAAGCTTCTAACTTCCTTCGTTCTTCCAACTGTGTTTCAGTGACTTGTGCTTGCTTATAGATTTTGACGAGCCGCACCAGTCTTATAAGCCGTACTACTCTAACAATTCTTCCTGCTCTGTACACAAATAACAAATGAGGAAAATGGATGCAAAAAAGAGAGGATACCTTGTGCCGATTCTTGTAGCTCTGCTGGCTCTTGCGATTTTTATACTTTTTGCAGCTCTAAATTATTGATTTAAGTCATTTAGTCATTTAGTCAACAAAATTGGAATTTTACCCACTGCCACTTATCGATGTCACGAACAAACTGATGTCAAAGACCAATGATGCGGTAGATATTGTATCCAACCAAAAGAAAAACGAAAAAAAGTAGCCCGGTTGGGTCAGTATGCTCAGTAATATTTCGCTTACAAAAAGTGTCATGACAATTATAGTTAGCACATCGAATGGGATATCTGCTGCTTTCGTTGTGACAGCTGATTTAATATCTATTCCAAAGAGAGCATATAGTGTTGCTACGAATATGATGGCCTGATAATATTTGTTGTTGAGGATTTTCTCAAGTTTTTCACAACGCTTTCTTTCTATATCTTCTTCTTTTGTTTTGAAGATATCGATTTCTCCTGTTTTTTTCGATTCTTTGGAGCTTCCAATACTCACACTTTCTCCATCGTCGCTCTCGTCATCTTTTGGCTCTGCTTGGTCTTCTTTTTTATTTTGCTCTGCAGAAGCGATATGAATCAGATTTTCGGTTTTGCGGAACAGGAGAGGAGGCAATCTCGAAGTGAATTTTGGAGAAACGTGATGGCTGCTCACGTCATTGAAGAGAATTAATGGCGAAGGAGAGCCCACATAAACTTCTTGGTCCAAATTGAAATTTCTTTTTTTTACTGTTGATATGACGTTCTTTATTGAGGCTAGTTCTTCTTTGATTGGAGGTGGACGTTTACTTTCCTGCTCTTGTTGAGGCTCGCTGCTCTCAGCCATATTGGTTCCTGGAATTAACACTCGAAGAATAGTTTGAATGTTTAATTATTATTGAATAAATCTGAAGTGCGTCTACTCTCAACTGAATGGAGCCTTTTCATTGTTTTCAGCTAACCTGAAATAAATAGAAATATCTTTCACACGACAATAGCATGAGAATCTTCAAGATTGCTTATGCAAATGACTCGGTTTTTTTTTTTCGATTGGTAAAATTGGATTCGCAGAAACTCGCAAAACCAGTGCTCCTTTGGAGCTTAGGCAAAGATCTTAAGAGAATAACTTTTCATCAAGACGCTATTGCATTGTGTAGAATAGGAGTGATGATTGATTGGGAAGAGACCCAACAGAATATTGAATTAATGTAAAATAGCGGAATTACCTCCATTCAACGATTTTTCAAGAAAAATCACAGATACCCATTGGAATTAGTGTTTCCCAGGGTAGCAACCGTTTATAACAAGCCTACAAATGAATTGGTAATTTCCCATCACGATCACTGAGACAACTTAACCCTTTGTCAATTAATATTGCATCATCAATCTATTTGTGGTTTCACATTGGAACAAAATTCTGTTCGAAATGCAATACAAACGTTTCATTTTTTTTTTGGAAAATGGCTCATGGTATACTCTGATAGGTATTTTTCAATATCAAGAGAGAGGAAGATGAATGACCATTTGGATAGCCTCAGTATTCTTCTGGAACAACAGTAATATTTTTGAGGTAATTAAAACGGAGGGGAAAATTATTGTGTTTTAATTCAAATAACCCAGCCTTCCTGCTTTCTATCTCGGAGATCTCTCATTCTCCTGACTGGCCATAATCCACATTGAAAATAATCAAATTTGGGGAATACACTGCTTTTAAACTATTCGCTTCTGCAATATCGAATTTACTCTGACGGTATTTATCTGAATAAAGGGAATTGAAAGACTTTGCTCGATGGAAAATTACTCCCAACAAAAAAATTGATGATGATGCACGCTGCTGATATATTGACATTTATATATATTGCGAGTAAAATTCTATTGAAAACAGTTTTTCAGGTAGTAGAACTACATCGTTACATTTAGTTTACAACTTAATACAGCTAAACATAGCAGCGTATGGAGAACTGGATTACCCAGAAAATCTGAGGCAATTTTTAAAGGTCAATCAAAAGAATTTCATCTTTGTTGCCTGATTGTAGTCCACTGTGAGCACCCAGGCTGAATATGATTTTTCACCATATTTGCAAGGTAAGCCACTAGTCCTTGCACCTGGGTCATGCTGACATCAATGAGCTTTTTATAGAAATTTGTTTCCTAATGACCACGTGAGAAAGTTAAAGAGCTATTAATTATTATTGCAATAGCTCATAGAGTTACTGATCTGAGAAGCAATAGTAAATTCTCTCGAGTTTGACAATTAATCCCAAAGAATTCATGAGTGCTTTTTATCGCTCTTTCACCTTCAGTTATCGAATTTATAACTTTATCGATAATCACACCATTTTCCTATGAGAAATGAATATTATGTCACAGAAATGAAAACCTGAAACCTGTATCCAATAGAGAAATAGTTGAAATCCGAGATTATATTTCTGCAGCTCTTGACCAAAAGCGCTCAAGATCTCCTCTTCTATCAAACTCGTTAAAATAAATGCCTCGATGGGGCTCAATTTCCATTTTTCCATCAAAATTTGCCCGATGGTCACGATTTTTTGTTGCCTCTCTTCTACAGCGATCATCAAGTTATTTGCTGAAGCTTCTATTTTCAACTGTTTCCTCGGCTTAGGTTCATCGGAGTCAATCATTAAATATTCGCGTTCTTGAACGTTAACTGGAAGCCTGAGTTGCTGTAAGCATGGGTCCAGTGGATTCAGTGGATTCAGTGGATTCGAGGTATTAAGAGCGGCGATACCTTCCAAGCAAAAATGGCAATCACCCTATTAATCGTTTGGAATTTGTTTCAAAAGAGTGGTAAATATTAGTAAGTAACCTGAATATTAAACAAGAGCTGTGTATTGAGCTTATTCTCTTGCTTAATGAAGTCTAGCTTATTCTTCTTGGCTGGCGTATCGAAAACAAACTCTGCTCTTTTTAACCTGGGCTCACTGCTTGTTCTGGGTGTCAAGTTAGCAACTTTTTGGACTGAAAGCTTCAGAGGAGTTGAAATTCTATCATATTCGGGTGAATTCTGGGCGTTATTTGGAAAGAACTCCTTTTTTGGGTGCCTCGATCTGTTACTCAAGGGTATCGCTTTATTTAGCGAGAGAGTTTTCTGCAGAGGCTCATTATCTGCTGCATCTTGAGAACTCGTTTGTGGAACGATAGGCAAGTCTGATGTCTTGCTCTATTAATATTACTAACATTAGTTTTACAATCTACAAAACATGATACTCTCTTACTTCTGCTCGAGTGTTTTTTTCGCGACTTGGTTTTTTCAATAAGGTGAGTCTTGTCTTCATTAGGGATACCTATCGACTCTTGACTACTGAATGAGAGTTTTATAGACTCGGTCTTCGTATTTAGAGTAAGCCTTCTACAATTATCCAAACGCGTTGCTTCCCGAATAGCCTCTTGCAGTTTTTTTGGTTTTTCTTTCGCAAATTTTTCATAATGTGAACGAAAATCCCACAAAGCGCTATCGTCGACTTCGGCTCTTAATGCAATTCATTAATCTCAATCAGCAATTGGCATATAAATACTGTCTAGCGTCAGCTATAAGAGAGACTTTGTACACCTTTTTCGATCTGGCTGCATTTCTGATGCTATATATCTTGAATTTGATTTATTAAATACGTTATGAACCAAATTTACTTTCGCAGGCCAACAGGCACATCCTCTTATTTTTACCCAAACGAGCTGGTCTATAGAAAAAACGGTGCTATTCTTTCTCGCTGGCATCAATAACTTAACTGTTTTCTGCAAGATTTTTTGAAGAAAATTGTTCTTTTATTAATTTCTCGGGTCTCAATTATTGTCCCTTATTGATTTATCTAATCCACCATGATATCAAAGTCTTCCAGGGTTTGGCCTGAGTAATTTTCGAATACAAGCATTGGGGTTTTTCCCGGGGGGGGGGGGGTTTGATGATTTTCTTGTGATCAGAAAATATTTGATATGGTAATTGTTATTTGAGGGGTATTTATTCTGCTAATACGCTAATTCGATTTGCTGAGCATCGATGACCATCCGCTTGATCCGAGCTATTTAAGCATGCTAATAATCATTTTATATAAAATAGAATACTAAACCAAGTGGAGACACCTAACAAAAATGAGTGCAAATTCAAGTCAACTACGCTGCTTGATGCAAAACCTTCATAAGAAACAGTATCTCCTCGGCGATGAGAAGAAGAGTGGTAACTATCTAATTTTTTTAGGTGTATAGTCTCATAAATAATTACCTGCAAGGAAAGGGACAGCAGAGGGATGACGACAAGTTTACAATCATTAAAAATTCTGTACAAGAGAGGATCTATGCCATTAGAAAAAAGCAACAGGAAAGAGATGAGAAGTTGAGAAAGACTGGAGCAAGTGCTGACACAATCAAAATAAACCACATTATCAAAGATCAAATCGCTGAAGTCCAGAAAGAGCTTGGCCAAATGAATGAGGTACTGAGAAAACAAAAAAAAGAAAAAAATGTAGTCTTCCACATTTAAATGATTGTGCTAACAAGAAAATTACAATAGAAATATTCTGCAACTGAAATGGAAGTAAAAGAGAGCATGTACACCAACTGCATGGAGCTGTTGAGGACTATCCAGAATGTTGAGAAGGGCAGAGCTTTACAAGTCCATGAAAAAATTCAAACAATGACAGAGCTACGTTCAAGTAAACTATTTAGAAGAGACTTTAGTTGAGAATTCTCTGAAAAGAATTACTTACTGATGGCGATTATACTGGTGCGAAGGAGGGGCAAAGGCTAGCTGATAAAGAGTTGACCGCAGATATAGAAGCTGGATTGGACGAATTCAAGAGGAATGATGAGAAAGAGGTTTGATAGTTTACACTTACAGAAACGTTAATGTAATTTCAGAATGTCGTAATCGAGCAAATCTTCGATGCGTTAGTATTGCTTGAAGGCAAAGCAATTTATATGGGTCAACAGATCAATCATCAAGGAACTCTGCTGCCAAGACTCGAGATAGAAGTTGAGATTGCAAACAAGCAACTTGTTACTGCCAACTCAAAGCTGAAAAACATCTTAACTGGAGTAATTACTTCCTGTATTTTATCTGTGTCTAACTCACTATTGCATATAGTATCGAGAACCAAGCAAATTTTGCATGGATATCGTATTGATTTGTATTCTCTTGGGATTATGCGGGATTTTATATAACATGTTCTCTTCGTAATCGACATAAAAATATCTTGCGTTTAAAGCCCTGAATTTGATTTATATAATTTGAAATTCATAATTTGACTAACGACGACTGCCATCTTTCCAACTCAAAGTGATAGTTGATCATTCAAATCGAAGTTGAATTTAAACAGCCTGGATACTGTGGTTACAAAAGGTGAGTGCTAGCTCATTAAATATTGAGACAAACAACACTTTTATGAAAAATAAACAACTACAATAAACGAAAAGTTTTCGGGACTTGAAGATCAGCGCTCCTATCTTAGAATAGGAAGAATCGTATCCCTTATGTGCGAAAAAATAATTCAATATTTTAACACTATTGGAACTTATGTAGGCAAAATATGTGAATCTGCTGATCTTTTCTGCATGCGTAAAATAGTCTAGATTTGAATTCTTAAAATTGTCAACACGATTTAATGTCGCTCCCAACACTGAATTCCCAGAATCTAATTGTAATCTAATAGACGCTAACTGATAGAAAATTTTGCTTTTAAATTATTGAAAGACAAGCACAAACAATCTATTTTCTCTCTGCATAATTACAGAGAAGTTTTTCTTTTTTGATGAATTTGTAGTTTTTCTATTATCCTCGAGATTGTCTCCTTCTGAATTAAATCGTATCCAACTATTTTTCACCGTTGAGTCTTCGTACATACTCCAGAGCGATAGTTCAAGTGATAAAATTCTCACAGAAATTCCCTATCATCAGGCTGCGGAAGTAGTGACGGAATTTTCTCCTTTCCAAGCAATTAATTACTAAGACTGCTCTTCTGATGTGATTAAAACCTGTTGATATAGTATTTGTAAATGAAATTCATTTCGATACTCGCTGGTTTAATCGATGAGCTTTAGCTTAATGCTTAATTAAGCTAGTATAATCTGAATAAATTAAAGTCGATTAATAAGGAAGAGAGGCATTTACTACCTACAAAATGAGCGCAAACCAAAGTCAACTTAACTATATCATGCAAAAACTACACGAGAAAGAGAAGATCCTCGGTGGTGGAAAGAAAGATGGTAAGTTTCTGTCAATTGGGCATCTCAACTTCAATTTCATTTTTCTCAGAGAAGGGACAAACCAAGAACGAGGACAAGTTTAAAGAATTAAAAAACGCTGTGCAAGAAGGGATTCATGCTATTAGAAAAAAGCAACATGAAAGAGACGAGAAAGTGAAAAAGGCTGGTCCAAGCGCTGATACCGTCAGGATGACCGGAGACATTAAGGATAAGATTACAGAAGTCCAGAAACAGATCGGTCAGATGAATGAAGAGCTTAGAAAGCAGCAAAGAGACAAAAAGGTAGCCACTCATGTGAGGAAATGGAACTAAAAGAAACCGTAATAGAAATATTCTGCAACTGAACTGGAAGTAAAAGAGAAGATGTACACAAACTGTATGGAGCAATTGAGAGCCATTCAAAACATTGAAAAAGGAGGAGTCGCACAAGCCCATGAAAAAGTTAAAACGATGACAGAGCTGCGCTCAGGTATAACTATGAATGGAAATCACTCGGGCTGATGAATTTGTTGGGAATAGATTTGCTTGGTGGCGGTGGCAACCCTGAAGCTCAAGAGAGACAGAGACAAGCTGATAAGGATTTGACCGCGGATGAAGAAGCTGCGTTGGATCAATTCAAGAAGAAAGATGCTGAGCTGGTTTTATTGTTTTCTTTTGTTAAGAAGCTAATGTGTGCTCGTTAGGATGCTGTAATTGATCAAATTAACGATGGGCTGGGCACACTCAAGGATAAAGCGCTTGTGATGGGCGAACAAATAGACAAGCAAGGAATTCTCATCAAAAACCTTGACCAAGAAGTTGACAAAACCAATGAACAGCTAGTGACTGCCAACGCAAAGCTGAAAAAAATTTTGACTCAGGTAATTATTATTTCTGAAGAATTAGACTGTAATGGATTTATGTTACTGATAGTACCGAGCACCAAGCAAATTTTGCATGGATATTGTCTTGATTTGCATTCTCTTGGGGTTGGGAGGTGTCCTTTATAATATGTTCACTTCATAGTCGACTATAGCGCAATTTGATATTAAATGTCATGAAATTGCATTTATATGGTTTGAGACTCAAATTTGAAGAATCGCTCAAGCATCCTTAAAAATCTTACATACTACTTGAATCGCATCGCAGTCAAATTAGCTCTTAGTTTATATATATAATGAGAACTCTGATATACTTTCTAATTCTTTATCCTTACGATTTCACTGCAAAACTTGATCAAGGTACTGTTAATCGAATTAAATTTCGTGTCATAACAAAGTAGTATACGAAGACGAGGAAAGTTTTAGATGACTCTACAACAATTAAACCAAGACCAAATTCAGGGTGACAAAAAATCGCCTTGGTTTGTCGCTAGAACTTATTAATGTGCCTCATACCAATTAAAAAATATTCTCGAAATTAAAACAAAATGACGACCGATGCCATTGCGATCAGTCATCTGATCCTCAACACAATTAAAGAGCCACCTTCAAAACAGACCCCTAGCGAAAAC
>ENA-UOTZ01000803-UOTZ01000803.1-compost-metagenome-genome-assembly--contig:-NODE-803-length-25170-cov-15.693301_pt1 | contig 25170 bp, 11 predicted proteins | sample MGYA00238144_ERZ746983 | MGnify/ENA primary metagenome ERZ746983 (study PRJEB28759, sample SAMN06268863) | compost metagenome | isolation source: single cell | place: USA: California, Emeryville, Joint... | reverse complement strand
ATAAACTGTATTATCTCAGAGAAAAGTCCAATTCTGCCCTAAAACAAATCAAAATTCACCCTATTACTGGCTCTCAGCTCCCAATGCGTTGCGCTAAGGGAATTTTTTTGGCTATAGAAACCTATAACCCACCCTTTCATGATCTCCTCTCTCATATGGTTACCCACAAACTTGGCCATATTTCTCAAATGATGCAATCAAGAGGCTAGAAAGACAACGCAAAGTACAAAGCTAAGAGTATTTCGTGCTTTTGTTCACTTTCAGTGCATGGGCTTAACAAAGATCATTTTCTTTCAAAAAAAAAAATTTCTTTAATAAATTAATCCCATTCAATAAATTCTTTGTTCCAGTTAATTATAGGAACAATAACCGATGTATTTAAATAATTTTCCAGAGAACTTTAATTAGCAGGCTCGCCACGGACTATATGAAGTCGTCTGAAGAAACCACCCAAAAGAAAAAAGATGGTATTAGCACACTCAACGAAGAGTCAGGCCTCTCAAAACCTCGTCTTTGGTTTTTTAGACTCATTGAGACCTCCATCGATAACAGCCCTCGCAGCTCGCTCCTGGCTTATGCTTGCTACGGATATTTTTACTTGCACCTGCTGAATATTATCTTATCTGTGCCATATCCACTGAATGAGGTCTCCAGTGCACTGAAACGAGTTGTTTTAATCGCCACATTGGACGTCCATGACACGAGGTATTTAGGCTATCACATCTTCTTTGGTGTCTATATGTGCATTGTGATTTTACTATTTATTCTGATTCAACTACCCGAGGGAGTATTGCATTTTCTTTCAAAGCCAGCTCTACGCATTTGGGGTCTAATCTACTACATAAACCCCTGGATCATATTTCCTTTTACCACGAACTCGTTTGTTGTTGGGATTCATTGCTCCGACGCGAGCAATTTTCTTGGTCAGCAAGGTGCATGCGACAGCGTCACGAGATGGGTTTTCCTAGTTTATTCGATAATCTCGTTGATATTTACCTTGATAATGACGTTTATTAATCTCTATGCCTCTTCAACAATCGTTTCGAGGAAATGGAAGCTTTTTTCGTACTCAAGCTGGGAGCACCTATTTCTTATCTTCTATTTCTTCGCCGTTCAGATTGTTATGATATTTGAGTATGACTCTCCAAATTACGGGGTCATAATGGGTATCATGTCTCTTTGCGGACTATTATTCGCTACTTTTTTATTTTACATCACGATGAATTTCACCCATAACGTCGTAATGATGATCAAGATCCTTGGATATAGTATTAATCTAACCACAAGTATTCTCGTTTCATTGGGACAAATTTCTTCCGTGAAAGACTTTTTGGAGACTGGAGCTACTGCGAAGACGCTGCTATGCTTGATGGTTTTGATAATTTTCATCACAAGGGCTTTGCTCAACATCTTTCGAAAGAAACTCCAAGAGATAATCTCAACAAGCACGAAAGATCTTAAGCATCCATTGCATGTTTTTCACCAGTATATCATTTTTTCGGCTTATTTAAAGCACGGAGCAAAGTTTGAAAACAGTGATAAGGTGCGGAAAACGAGAGAGGAATTGATGCTGAGGGGCTTGATTAACATGCATTTGGAAACGTGCATCAATTCTGATTGCTATTGTAGGAGTCGGGGCTATTTATACGACGCTTCGGTTAACCAGCAGGGTGATGAAAGTGTCTCTGAGCTCTATGATCGAGTGTTTGTAAAATATTTGCTGAGGGATATTCTCGAAGCAGGACTGAAAAAGTTTCCTCGGTCGTTTACGCTGGGATTTGCGTTTGCCAAATGCTCCATGCTGAAGCTCGGACACATGAACCGAGCGTATTCTACCATGATGAGTCTAAAACGCGATCAAAATTCAATGTTTGAAGCTTTTTATATATTTTACGGCCAAAAGCAGTTGAGACTCATCACGAAACTGACGAAGCAGAATGATACATCGCCATTGGGGCTTGTTGATTCAAAATTTCTCGAATTCGAGCCGTTTTATGCGGATTTCACCGCAAAGATGAAGCGCTACACTGAGCTGTCGCTTCTATTTGTCGATAATATCGATCGGCAGGAGGTTGCGCTTATTGAATTACAAACCATTGGGCTCCAGACGGTCCAAGTTTACCACGAAATCGAGAAAATGTGGGATGAGTTCATTCGCGAATACTCGGAGTCATTTCGACGGCCTTACTTAATGTATGGGCTTTTCTTGTTTCTGGTGGCAAATCAGCCTTACAGCGGGTCAAAGCTCCTTGAATACTATCAAAAGAAATATTTCGACTCAAGGGATGGACGAGAAAAGCATACGAATTTCGATACGTTTGATAATATGAACGCAAATTTTTTCATTTGTATCGATGGCTCAAAGCGTCGACTCGGCCATATTCTGTATACGTCTCACAACGCAGAAGATTTCACAGGATACGCGAGAGAGTTATTGCTCAGATCCAACGTAAGTACGCTGATGACGAAATTTTTTGCGGTCCACCACAACTCATTTCTGCTGTCTCATATTGATAAAGGAACTCAAAATATCCTCCTGCAGTCTCGAGAGTTACTATTGCAGAGAAAAGATGGATTTATTTTTCCGATTCTCCAAAGGACCTCCTTTTATATAGATCCGAAGCATGGAATTTCTTATATGGCCATGCTGACAAAGTCCCAGAATCCTTATGAATACATATTAGTCACGCATGAGGGATTTATCGATAGTTTTACGGAGAAAGTAGGCAAACTGCTAAATTTAAATAAAAATGTAGAAAACGACGCGAAGCCCATAGCAAAATTGCAATTTCTGTGTGAAGAGTTCGATTCGGTGAACCGCGCTAGGAACGTGGAGCTGCTCTTTGAAAAAAATTGGAAGATTCAAGGTCGGCTCAACGTTGTCAATGACTCTAGATGCCAGAGGTACTTTGACGAGTCTGGAAATGTAGTTGCTGAGTACCGTGAAGAAATTAATAAATATTTGCAGCTTTCAAATGATATCAAGGACGGTTTCATTTTGAGAATCAAACCTTTTGAAGAGGCGAACAAGCAAAGGAAGTCGTTTAACGGTACGGACCGGGACGATTTGCCAACTTACACCGTGTACTGTCATTTTGAAGAGCAGTTTTTCATGGAAAATACGACATTCATACGTTCGATTGCCATAGAATCCATCACCCGGGAAGGAACCAAGGTAATTGAAACGGGCGCGAAACGTTCCGTTTCTGTCTATGACCCTGTGAAGAAAGCGTTCCGAGCAGATACAACGAGCGACACGCATTCAATGACGCAGTCGATACCTGAGGACATCGTGGGAGCGAGCCTAAACAAAGCGATCGACAACCTGAAGTTTAGAGTTGGTGAAAGAAATTTTACCTCCATGAAAAGTGCGTTTTCCTTGGCTTCGCTCCCGGTTGGAAGAACCCTCTCTCTTCAAAGCAATATACTTGGAGGGCTAGACCATAGTTTCACGAAGAGGTCAGAGATCTCGTACACAAAGAGATCAGAAACCGATCACGAAATCGAAATTATGCAAAATCCGTACCCGCAAGAGCAAACTGAAGAAGAAGGGAATGATAAGACATACCAAACGATCTCTAATTTCGGTAACAATTTCACGGATAATCAATCTGATAGACAGCCCGACGCCTCAGGACATCGGCCATTGGCGTTTGGTCTCGAGAAAAGAGCTCGACTATCTTCTCAGAGTTTTCTTGCAGCAGGGTTGCCTTCTACAAATCGAAAACTCGTGGAGAATGATAAAGAATATGGCACCCAGAAAATCTCGTTAAAAAAGGCTGATTTATCAAATCTGTTCAATGCCGATGTCCCTTCGAGGTATTTAGAGCGCTCAATGAACAATAATTCAACAGGAAACATGAAGAAAATTGTGGAAAAAGAGTCTACCGGCGCAAATGTACAAGTATCCAAAGAATCCAAACTCTTGACCAAAAAGGACGGACAGGCGATCCAGCAGGTCCTGAAGCAGATTATTAACCAAAATTACTACGATCAAAAGCTTATTGAAGGCCAAAAAAGCTCTATTGGCTCATCTACTACGAGCTCTGGGATAAGAAGCTTTGCAAAGCAGGTTGAGCTGCTCTTAAAAAGTACAAACTACTCATCGATTATAAAGAGATTTCAGTTATTTGCTCTCGTATTCTTTCTCGCTCTTATCGGTTTCTGGCTCGCAGTCGAAGAAATAGCATCTACCTCGCTGACTGCAGTCGCAGCGGACCAAGTTGTCATAAAAGACTCTTATGAGCGACTCGAAGCCCTTGTTGAAATTACGAGATTAGCGACCTATGTTCTACTTGAAGAGCAAGGAATTTTTGAGCATACGCGGCTAGCGGGACCTTTTCAGCATAATTCTGACTATGAGTCATTCAATTTAGAGCAATTGCAAATCGCCCAAAGCACCCTTCGGACTTTAAATGATAACTTGAGAGGGGATTTGACACATATCAGCGAAGAGCTAGCGAAATCAGTGTACGATGATTTTGTGCCCTTTACAATATATGGCGATGGTACCAGCGACACGCTTACCCTCCAAAGCTTGCAAGCAACTAGCTACGTATCGAGCTTTGCACATGACCTCTCTACGCTGGCAAAGAACCATTTCGACGAAAATAACCCAGTCTTAAAGACTATCTTGATAAATTCAATGGATAAACTTACCGTCGATGCCGAAGAGATGCCCTCAAAATTCATAGCTCAAATCGATTATAGCCTCGACGAAGATTTAGCTGTCTTAATCATCTTTGCGATTCTTTCAATCGTGTTGACAATAATAAGCATTCTCATCTTCGCTTATGTCATTCGGAGGCTGTATATTAAAAAAGTGGCATTTTTCAACTTGTTCTGCGCGGTCACACCAGAAGAGCTTATCTACATGAAAAGCGAGATACTCGCCTTCCAGCAAATCGTATCTATGGCGTATTTGGAAGAGGCTACACTAATTGAATACCGAGCTAAATCCCAAGGCGCGCTTCATAATAAGGCAGTCGGGAAGCTCCGTCAAGAGACCAAGAAAACTAGCGCAATGATCCAAAACCGAGGCAACCATAAATTTCTTAAGCGAGGATCGACGCGGCATCTGAGCCGCCGGGTTTATTTGAGGTTCATTCCTCTGTTTTACCTCTTCGTGATAGCAACTGTGATCTACAGTGCCGTGCTCATACAATTTAAACGCTTCCAAACGACTGAAAAGGAATTGATATTATCTCAATACATCGGTGTTGAAGATCGATTGCATCTTCATTCACTCGCGATGGCCGGGATTTACCTGCTTGTGAGTTATAACGGGCAGTTTTCCTTAAGAATGAATGATATTACGACTGAATTGGCGACTATTCTTGATAAACTCTACTCATACGACGAGTTTTTGAGTAGTTTTAATGGGGAGTCCGTGGAGTCGGAGGAGTGGAGTAACATTGTTCATGGGAACTATTGCTTAAACGTTTCAGCGACCCTGAAGGACGAGTGTGAGACCGTTGGGTCTGGAGCGTGTACGAGAGGGATTACTGGGATGGATACATTCATGAACCAAGTTCATACTCGGATTTTACAAACTTGGCTGGATTCGGATGGATCAATGAGTCGGCAGCAGCTTAAAGAGCTTCTCGTCCAAGATGGTGTTGAAGACAGCGAGTTAATGTATACGAGGTACTTTTACCCCGCGTATATTCACTTTATCGAGGTTATGCAGTCGAGTATTACGGAGGCAACGCACGAAGAAGCGGGTTTAATTACGACCTTTTCGGTTTTGTTTTATATTCTGAGCACCATCGGAATACTGAGTGTGTTTGCTCTGCTAAATGTCCTTAGAAAAGAAGATATTGAACTGAGGAAAATTTTGAGACAGATACCCATTCAAATCATCATCACTAACGCCACGCTGAAAAAGGCTTTGAAGAAAAATTTCTTAGATATGAGATTGCTTATTTAATTGCTTTAATTGCCATATGAATCTGATATCAGCATCGGATCAAGTAATTCTCATCTATATTTTTCAATCGTACAAGTCATCAATTATTCAAACTGTTTAGCTTTGCGTTAGTTTTCTTTGTTCATTAATACTCTCGCAGATGATTTGATTAAAATTTTCTATTTTGAACCAGAGACATCTATTTTCATAATTTTTCCGCTCTTTTATCGAATTAACATGTGGGAAAATGTTTAAATAAGTTCCAGGTATAATCCTTAAAGACTCTTCTTATAACCAGTTAAAAATTCAGGATGGTTTATTTTTGCACTGCTACCTTTTCAGAATTGATTAAGATTTTGGATAACAAATGCTCAACACGCAGCTAGTTCATGATTAGTGTAAACGTAAATGTTGAGACATAAGAATAATCAACTTAACTGTATCTTCGCTCATTCATCATTACTAGTATATCATTATTAATCTTTTAATTTCATTCCTGTGCCAAATCCAGGCAAATTTCCATCTATCTTCAGGCCCGCCACACCTTTGAGGGCTGTATATACCTCGAAATTTGGAGCAAGGAAATCTACAATAGCATTCAACGCGTCGTAAGTTGCTGTATCATCCTTATTGACCGGGTATCTCGGGAATTTACCCCAGTGTTCATGATCGCCCATCGTCTTTCTTAATTCTTCAGGCATCTCTTCAAACCCCTTGAAAGTGAGATCAATTTCCCCGAACTCCAGAAGCCCAATGAGCGATGACATCTGAGGAGCATATGGATTCTGTGCTTCAATCATCTCAAAGAACTTCTTCAAGACATTAAATCCGTGTTTTGAACTCAAGGACAGTTCTCCTTTAAACGCCTTCATAATAGTATCAAGTGCCTTAAAACCGGCATCATAGTTCTGAACCATCTCATAGAAATCAGCGCCTGTGAAAACGCTAAACTTCAATGTACCTTCCTCAGACTCTGCAGGTTTCAATGCCGGCGTCATCTGTTCGACGCCTTCTGCTACTTTTTTTTGGGACATCATGCCAGGTTTGAACTGCACGACGACACGATCATCATCGAGAGAGATGACTTTGTATCCTACCACACCCATGAGGATAGCACCCAATGCAGGAGCGAATGTTTTTGATTTGTATTTATTTTTCAATATATTTTCGGCTGCTTGAGCTAATTCCTTTTTCAAGTCTGGCCTTGCGTGTAATACAAGGATGAGAGAGAGTTCAGGGTCTTCTCCTTTAAGTAATTCCTTCATTTGTTCTTCAACAGCGGTTGCTCCTGAGTTCCCGTAGTTGAGTTCCAAGTTCAACCATGATTTTTGGTTGCCGTCGAGAGGTTCACCGACTTGGACCCCGATGCGTGCTCCGACTTGAAGAGACTCCATCAACACTCTGATCTCCAGATAATTAAATGAGTTTATGAAATTTACACGTATAAGATTGATATAAGGTTAGAAAAGCATTCCAGTTAATTGATGAATTGTTTTTGACAGAACACGATCAAATATTCAATTTTTCGACCCTATACAGCTGAGTCTGGTCGAGCTTTGCATAGAGCAGTGCCTGGAACCAGGCTATTAGGATCGAGTGTAATTTTGCAGATTTGAAGATTGATATAGTGAATAGTGTTTTGGATCTTAAAACCATACCACGGTTGCGTCATATCACCTTTAGCATTATCAATTCCATGTAGCTGCGCCGAGAATAAAAGAATTATTGGACATTATTTTGATAGTATGAAGATTTTTTTCCAAAAGAACGCTTTGCGTTACTTCATCGAGGCTGCTATTTCTCACCATTTACGATGGTAACCCAAAGTAGTTCTCCAGACTTCACAAGATGTGCCAAGACAGCACTATCTTGACAAAGAAAATCCTTTCTTCGAAAATCATTGAGAGTAAATTTCTTTGAGAGAAACTAAGGCGATGTAGGGTGAATAGAAGTTAAAAGTATGAGATTTGGCAATTTTTTTGTGGTGGTGGGTTCATAGTGACTTAATATCCAAGCATAAACAAAATTTTAATTTTTTTGGGTTTAATTTTTATTTTTCAAAATACTTGCCTAAGTTGCACCGATTTGACACTTTTTTTCCAACTATACATTCGTTTGTGGAGCATGACGCATTAATCTCTTAACTCCAACTTGTAATTAAAGGTCAGCTGTCATGTCTCCAAAGATATTCAGCCCTTTATGGATAATTTTCCCACTTGAAATTGGGGCTTTTGAACTCTTTTTGCTTCAATAAAGACTTTCTATAGCTCTATTTACCAAAAATATACATATCTATTAGGCAAGTCAATAGGCTTCAGCATGTCAAACTGCTCAATTAATTTATTAATGAACCTTTATTTAGTTCTGTGAGACAATAATTAGTGAAGTTAGTTAATTAATTCCACTCGCAAAACGTAGGAGTTATTCAAAATTAATCAGACTATTTACCTCAGATGGACGCTAAAAGCCAGGAACAAGGAGGGTCCTCGAGAAAATACTCGCAGGCCTTCAAGACGTGGTTTTTCGGCTTGTTAGAGAAATCAATGCAAAACTGTCCAAGAAACCCCTTCATCTCGTATCTCTGCTACTTCTATTTCTATCTCCAGATTCTATCAATGCTCTCCAACATTTCTTTTCCACTCAATACAGTCACTTCAGCCGCAAACACGATCTTGAAGACCGTCGCTGTCGAGATACACGAAGCACATTCCATGGCTTTTCACATTGGAGTTGGAATTTACATGGCCATTGCAATACTCTCCCTTGTATGTCTCCATCTGCCTCAAAATATCTTCCATCGCCTTAGTTATGCCGCTTTGCGTATCTGGAGCTTCATTTTTTATATTAATCCATGGGTTCTCCTGCAATTGTCTTCTTATTCGTTTCTCTTGGGGTTAACCTGCACAGAGGAATCGAATTTCCTTGGAAACGTGAACAGTGACTGCAGAAGCGCTGGAAATATATTGTTTTTTGTCTACTCTGTCTGCGGGCTTGTATTCAATTTTCTCATAGCAGTTTTTAGTCTGATAGGTCCTTCAGCCGTAATCACAAAGAAATGCCTGCTGTTTACATACTCTCACGTCGAGCACACCTTGCTGATAGTCTATTTCTTTGTAATTCAAATGATTATTGCCTTTACGGATGTGGATAAAAGTCACGGACTCCTAATCGGGATCCTAATGCTTCTTGGACTTGCGTTTTTCTGCTTTCTATTCTATCGAACGATGAACTTCACCAACCTGTACGTTATGAGACTCAAGGCATTAGGGTACGGGCTAACCCTCGCTGTCTGCCTAATCGAGACTCTGAGTCAAAATTCTGATATCCAACGGTTTTTTGAATCAGGGGCTACGTCAAAAACGTTCGTGGCTGTGACTATTTTCGCAGCTTTCTTCGCTAGGTTCATTACGGGCATGATCGAAAAAAGGCTAAACTTCATATTAGGAGCTGGTCCCAAAGAACTTACATCTCCATACGATGTACTTCATCAATATATGGCGTTTTCGAGATTTCTGAAGATAGGAATAAAGGTCCACAACACTGATAAACTTCCACTGACGCAGGAAGAGATGAAAATTAAAGGCATTATCAATCATCATACGACAAACTGCAAGGATGCTGAATGCTTCTGCAAGGCTCGTTCGTTCTTATTCGACGCCTTGATAAGACAGCACGGTGATGAGAGCAACGAAGAGATCTACGATAAAGTGTTTTTGAAATACTTTCTAAAACATATCCTCGAAACAGGACATAATAAATTCAGCAACTCCTGGATGTTGACTCTAGTTTTCGTCAGATGCTGCTTCAAGAAACTTGGCCATGTGAACCGAGCGTACACTCTCCTAACGGACCTCCAGAGACAGGGCCAATCGACATTCCTTGACCGGTTCTATGCGCGATTCTTCAACGACCACATTAGAGCCAGGCTGAGACAAGTCAAGCAAAACAGCAGTTACCGCTTGGTGCAGTTAGACTCGAAATTCAAGGACTTTGAAGCATTTTTTAAGGAATTCGTGGACAACATGAAGGCCACAACGGACCTATCTCTAATATTCGTGACTAATCTGGACCGGCAAGAGCTCTTGATGGTAACGCTTCAAGAGCTAGGACTCGCTATCAATAAACATCATGCCCGAATCGAAAAAATGTGGGAGTACTACATTGCCGAGTATTCTAAGGACTTTCACCGGCCTTATCTGCTCTACTCGCTTTTTTTATTGCACGTTGCGAATCAGCCCTACAAAGCCATGAAGCTCCTTCAAGCTTACCAGGTGAAGTATATGGATAACTTCAAGGGATTGGGAAAATACGCAAACTTTGATACATTTGACAAGCAGAACGAAAATTTGTTCATCAGTGCAAGCAGCTCGAAGCGAAAACTCGGGGACATTATTTACACTTCAGCTAACGCAGAAGCTTTTACGGGCTATGACAAGAGCTTTCTGCTAAATTCGAGAATCAATGTCCTGATGTCTAAATACTTCGATGGGTACCATGATAAATTCCTTCTTTCTCATATTGATAAAGGAACCGAGAGAATCTTACATCGGACACGTGAGCTGTTCATGAGACATAGAACTGGAGTTTTGATGCCTATTTCGATAATGGTGACGAACTATATGGACCCTCAGCATGGTTTAGCCTTTCTCGCGGTTATTAATCGACGAAATGTGCCTCATGAGTATATTTTCACCACTTACGATGGAAAAGTAGATAGCTTTACTGAGGGAATCGGCGGTTTATTTAGACTGGACAAATACTTGAAATCGGGCGATAAAACCCGAGAATTGCACTTCCAAGCATTGTGTAAGGAATTCGAGATGCTGAATAGAGCGAGGAACGTCGATATCCTCTTTGAGAAGAAATGGAAGCTGCTGGGCGGGATAGAGAGTTTAAGCGATGCGAAATGCAGGAGTATGTTTGAGGCTGACGGAGAAGTCGCAGCGGATGCCCGAGGAGAAATAAATGATTACTTGCGACTTTCGCGTGATATCGCAAATGGGTTCATTCTGAGAGTTTACCCAGTATCGGCGACCGCCGAATCTCACTCCAGAGACTGCTCGGCTGATATCAACGGCGCGCCTTATGTCCTTGAGTGTCAGTTTGAAGAAGAGTTCTTTCTTAGTAATACGACCTTAATCAGAACGTTGGTTATAAGACAAATTTCTCAAGAAGACCAGGTCATCTTTGGCACCAGCGCGAGGCGATCGGGTTCAATCTACGATCCTCTAGAGAATAGGGAAAGAAAGAGCAGCCATTCTGGGACCGTGACGAACTCGCTTTCGATACCTGAAGATACATCTGACGGAAGACGGATGAAATCGGCTCTGAGAAGGTTAGAGTCGAATGGGCTGCCGAGACATATCTCGTCAGTGAACAACTCCATTCATTCGGAGAAATTTGAACATAGTAAGACAGGCAATCTATTTCATAACTTAGGAGATGTGTTGAAAGAAAGCAAAGGAGTTAATTTCGAAATACCGGATATGAAGTCCGTTGATCAGAGTGAGAAGGGCGGCGATCAAATGTATCAAACTATTGGAAATTTCAGCAATATCGGTGAAGAACCTGCAGGCAACGTTCTGGATTCCTTGCAGTTCAGGAATTCACCGGCTCGAAGGGTACAGACTGGACCCAACCAACTGTCTCAAGGCAGTAATAGCTCTGAGAAGTCAAGGCAATCAAATGATGGGTGGAATTCCCCACAAACTTCTATGAGAAAACACCTTACCCTAGCATTAGGAAACGCAAAGGAACTGCAAGAAAACCTTAGAGAGGTCGAAAAAAACCCAGAACGGCGATTGCTGAACCGCTCTAAGGGTATAAGCGGTGGCATAATGGAAAAAGACCAAGGAACCTCAGGCAATGAACAAGAGTTCACAAACAAAGCCTTAGCTTCGAGAACCTCTCAGCTTGTGTCCAAAAACGGAGGAAGACCGATCCATAACGTGTTAAAGCTGATGATCAACCAAAAATTCAATGATAAAACTAAATTCGACGCCGGAACTTCTTTAGGCTCAACTACAACGTCAAACGGTCTGAGGTCCCTCGCGAAACAGATTGAAACGATGCTGCAGTCGACGATGAGAGTCACAATCATCAGACACTTTAAAATCTACACTGTAGCCTTTTTCATATCGTTAGTGGCGTTGTGGATGGTCGGACAGGTCTTTTACTCCCGAACGATACCAATGATGAATGATGACCTCGAAGGTATCAACCTCGTATATGAGAGACTCGAAAGCATGGTCGATATCTGTCGGTTATCAACATACTTATTACTTACCGCGGAGACTGTCTTTTCAATAGATCGGCATAAGAGCGATCTAGGAGCTGATGATTTCGAGATATATTGTCTCGACCAAATTTCGACTGTTGAACAAGAGTTACGTACCTATAACCGAGATTTTCGAGTGTTACTAGCGGGTGTCAAACCGGAAATCGCTCATGAAGTCTATAATTTTAACATCACGCTTCAACTGTTTGATTCAGATGTGAATTCCCAGATCCCTACAACCGGTCTTGCGATCGTTGATTTTATTGCAGGTCTCGGATTTGAAATATCTAAGCTCTCTCCCTCAGAAATCACCACAGACAATCCCATTCTGAAGGCAATTATTGAAAATTCGTTGGATGATCTCGTGATTCGCTTGGAGGAAGACTCCACTCTTTTCCATGAACAGATCGCGCATGAATTGGACAATATTCAGTCGGTCCTAACTATCGTGACGGCTATTTCCTTCCTCATCTATTTTTTCAGCCTTCTGTTCTTTGCTTATGTCTCTAGACGGCTCTATAATAGTAACACGGCTTTCTTTAGAACGTTCACTTTTCTCACTAATAATGAGATTTTTTGGATGGAGAATGATCTCAAAATATTCAATAAGGCCATAGCATTAAGCTACTCAGATGAATCCGAGCTGATTGACTTTTCGTCGAAGATGAGAGGTGTGGAGGTGCTTGCTTATAATCGAATGAGTGAAAAAAAGGATCTTCAAAATGGGAAGCAAAATGGAGGAAGGGCTTTTAAAACTGCCTCGGCGAGGAATTTTAATAGGCGAGGGTGGGTCAAATATCTTCCATTCGCGCTGATATTGGCAATATTGACAGCGCTTTATGCTAGTATACTCAGTAGGTCTGCGAGTTTCGAGTCAGATTATAAAGCTTTGATTCTTAATGAATACTCTCAAGCACAGCAACGACTCCACAGTCAGTCTTTGAGCATGATAGGACTCTATCTCATGATAGCTTATAATGGCGAGCTAAACTTACGAAATAACCCAATTTCTGAGGAATTAGTCACTATAATGAACGAGCTGCTGGATTTCTCAACCTTCATCAAGCTGTACACGGCCTCAGACCATACAAGCTCTGAAATCGACGAATTGATCAACCATGATTTTTGTCCAAAAGCGGATGCTAACTTTACGAGTGTATCTGATTGCGAGACGATTGCTGATGGGGCCGTGAAAAGAGGATTATCCGGAATGGATTCATTTATGCAAGGGGTGCATCAAAATATAATCAATGACTGGGTGAAAAGCGGCGGGAATATGACCATAGACCAAAGACGAGCCCTCCTAGCTGAACAAAGTGTGATTGACAGCGAAGCAATGTATTATCATTATCTGTATCCAGCCTACGTCAAGATGATTCAGCACATTCAGGAAAATGTTGTCAATGAAAGCGCGAAGGAAGAGGAGATATTAACTGTGATTTCAGTGTTTTTTTATCTTCTCGTAGTTGTGGGAATTGCGATACTCCTGTTCACGCTCGACCAGATGAGCAATCAGAGTCTCAGGACAAGGAAGATACTAAGGATGATACCTTGCCAAGTAATCCTCACGAATATGTCGATTAAGAAGTACCTCAAGAGAACTTTTCCAGAACTTAAGTTGATAATCTGATAGGTATTGAAAATTATTTTTACTAAAGAGAGCCTAGTGCATAATAACATAATACATAAAAAATGTGTGTATATATATACAGTTTTAACTGAGTCTAAATCGGATTAATAGCTAGACTCTTCACGTAAACCCAAACGTGATAAACAAAAACTCGCTATTTTCAGCGAATTTATTCGTGCGCTTAAGTTTTTACTTAAAATGTAATATGTATGCTCTCTTAATCAAGGCTCATTCCACAAATTCACGCTGATTCAGTTGTTAGGAGGATGATAAATAATGACCTTCTCTTTAGTAGATCAAATTATCTAGTTTTCGATCTAAAATTTTCAATTAAGCCTATGATTCAAAATGAAAAATTAACATAAATAATCGATATTTCAATTTCTGGAGGTTTATTGTTCTCACGAGTAATTCATTTCCCTTCTACTGGTTAAGAAATAGAGTTGTATTGTAATTTGAAATCTTTTTCCATGATTGTTAAAGACTGGGTGTAAATTCCCGAGTTGGCGAAACCTTCACGAAACTTGGGAGCGAAAGTTTCATAGCATCGTCCTCTTCCTCACCCTCATAATCACCTGAAATTGCTGAGCTTAAAGTTTGATACAGATCTTGTTTCTTCATGTTTTTGGTTTTACGAGCACACTTTACTTTAAATCCCTCGAGTATTCTTTTAGATAATCCAAACGCAAACGCGTTGAATAACCCCTGACATCGAAACAGAGCTGTCGTGAGCCAATATAACCAATAAAGCTTCTCACAGTCTCTGCAGAAGAAATGATACGTTCTCTGAGTAAGAATTGGGAATGCGCAAACAATCAAGATCAGAGGATATATAATAAGCTCGATGAATTTCCTCGAATTAGTCTTTCTGAGTTCTTTAATTAAGACGATATAACAGACACTGCAATATCCAACAGCAGCCACCAAAGGTGTAACGAAAATAATACTTATAGCCCAGTCATCTGCAAGTTTTTCAGCCATATTGATTGGATGAAAGCATATTCCTGTGCTCTTATCAAGACTCCATCCCTTTAACACAGCTGCTGAACTTCCGGAGATGATACTAATGAATGCTGCTATAATCCAATATTTTCGTATAAATTTGTCTGGTGTGTCATTAGTTTCGTATTTTACTGAATAAAACAGACAGTGAGCGAAGCAGCAACTCCACCAAAGCGATCCGGTGAATCCAACTCCCCAGAAAAAAGATCCGATATCGCAAAGGATAGGAGCTGGAATCTGAATGACGGTGAATATAAAGCTGATACTGAATATAAAATCCATGAAGGAGATAGAAAGCACCATTTTCCCGATGCCTTGGTTCGAAATTTTGAGAAAAAACGTTGTGAGCGCGTTAAATATGCAACCTGCCACGGATAATAGTGAGAAATACCACATCGCAGCAAATAGCTCCTTCATTTCATCAGGTGTAATGATATCCGGCGAACTTTGAGTCAGGGAAACGTTGTCGGTATCCTGTAAACTGCACATACTCAAGCAGAATATAAATTAAAATTTTTTATTCAAATGAATCATTTTATTGAGAAGTTTGTGCGGAAAATAAGAAGATGATAAACTATGGCTTCTTGTCAAATTTAAGGACAGAATAAGCAATCAGGCCTGGATTAACGGGATAAGGAATGCTGGAGTGAATGTCGTGATCCACTTGGATTCACATTCATGATATTTTTTAAAAAATTTATCGGTAAGTTTATTAATGTTGTGCTCGTCTCATAGTTCTAATGAGATAATGTGAGAGATAGTATAAAGAATATGGTGATAGCTTTGACACTCTAATAAATTTCTTAATACAAAATATAAGAAAAGGATTTCATCCATTTGGAACAAGTTATATTCTAACTCACATAAATCCCAATATTATTTGATAATTTTCGAACAATTGACCAGATGTCGGAAAATAAGATATGAATTACCAAACTTGAGTGATCAAAGCGCACTATCTTGTGAAGCCTGAGAGTCTTTCAAGTAATTGGGAAGCGGTGGGTTCTTCTTTTTCCTCAAATGAGAGGCGTCCATACTAACATACACACTGTTTTTCTTACTGTTCATGTTGCTGCGAGCGCACTTTGCTTTGAATCCCTCTAGTATCCTTTTAGATAAACCAAACGCAAAAGCGTTGAATAATCCCTGACAACGATACACTGCCAATGTGAACCAATAGTGCTCGATTTTCTCGCAATCATCGCACGCGCAATAAATGAGTCTCTGAACGATCAATGGAAATGCGCAAGCAACCAAGATAAGAGGATATATAATAAGCTCGATGAATTTCCTCGAATTCGTCTTTCTGAGTTTTTTGATTACCATCACATAACAGCCGCTGCAGTATCCAACTGCGAGTAGTAAAGGTACTGCAAAAAGAACAGTTTGAGTCCAGCCATCCTTTGCATAATGCTTCTGCATTTGCTGATAGCACACACCTATCCTGGGATCCAACTTCCACCATCTGGCATATGCTGACGAGCTTGCCCAGATGATACCAACGATTACTGAGATACTCCAATATTTCCGAATAAATTTGTCTGGAGTGTCACTAGTTTCATATTTTACTGAATGAAACAGACAGTGTGCGAAGCAGCAACTCCACCAAAGCGATCCAATGAACCCGAACCCCCAGAGAAAAGCTCCAATATTGCAACTGGATTCAGATACTTGAATGACACTGAAGATAAAACTGATACTGAATATAAAATCCACCAAAGAGATTGATAGCACCATTTTGCCAATACCATGAGTTGAAAGCTTGAGAAAGAACGTCGTGATAGCATTGAACACGCAGCCCATCATCGATAATAGTGAGACATCCCACATGGCAGTCAAGAGATCCCTGGTCTCATCGGGAGTAAATTCCGGCGAGTCGTTTAGAGCTATTTTGAGTGGAAAGTTCTGCATACGAGCCAAATAAAAAAAATCTATATTCAAATTAATTTTTTCTTGAGTATAAGTCAATGAGTATCGCTCATCGTGAGATTGTAAAAAGTACTGAAACAATAGGCTATTAAAATAGAAATTCAATGCTTTGTAAGTCAATACTAATATGTTGTTAATCTGGCCCATTTGACCTAGTGAATTTGAAGATAATCCTACCTCATCATCATATAAATGCGCATCGTTTCGATATAAATAGGCATTCAAAAGGAAAATGGTTATTGGCTGTTTCTTCGAAGGTGACTTCAGATACCTTATTTCCAATTCTTTTTCGGTCTCTTGACTTGACCGTGCTTTGAATCACAACTTTAGATATCAATGTGCATCAATCGACTTTTATTTTACAAAAGGTGATTATGAATTACAAAGAGAAAAATGAGAATATTGAAGATGGTAAATTAGAAGACAACAGCTTCATCTACTCAAGAACATGTTACTCATTGATTTAGTGATGTGCGTTACATTTTCTGAGAAAGATATAACACTCGGGCAAGTTTAAAGAGATCCTTACAAAGAACTAGTGAATTTCCTAAAGAGTGTCGCAAAAAATGAGCAGATAATCAAGAAAATGCATGTTCCGAGGATGCTCTTGACGATAAACTCCGATCTTCTAAAGTTTGGCATGTCTTTAAACAGATGATCCCATTCATTTTCAGGAAATGCTATCAGTCAGACGAGTCACCCAATTTAGTATGCCAAAAAACAGAGCAAACTAAAGCACGACTTCAAAGAGAAGTATAGTTGCATGTTTTAACATATTCGTCACTTTGCCTTAGAAAACATTCATTTCAAGGAAACCAATATGTACAAGAGGTGTTGGATGCTCAAGTAGATGAGAAACTGTTGAGATACATAAATAATAAGACTTTCGAGAGCTTTTTTCTAGAATCGCATAATCCTTAGATTTTGGTAACTAACCTTTATCTCATCAAGCAGAGCAAGGGCTGGAAAATGTAGAGCCATCGATGAAAACCGCTGTACCCTCAAGATCCAACTTATTATGGGGATGAAGAACTGAAGAAATCGAAGGAAGTTGCAAACAAATCGTTTTGATACCAACTGTGTAAGGCCTGAAAGTTGTAATTATTGCCGTAGCACCAGCGTCAAGTAAAAATAAATCATTTTTCGTTGGAAATTTTGCATTCTATATGTGCTTAATAATCACAACATCCTATTGAAACTGCATTTATCGTGAACCTTTAAACTGGAACTTGTTGCTAATGTTTTTAACTGCATTTAGAACGCGTATACTAAAAATATGCAAAGAAACAATGTTATACTGTAAATAGTGTCCCTTAGCTGTGAGATAACAATATCAATGCATTTCTTATCGGCCAGGAGATGGCACTTTGTAAGTCCAACGGAAACAGTTTCTCCATAATTGCCAGCGCTGATCCGATTCAGTTTTGGGAATTGATCCCACTTTAGTGAGCTGAATAAATGCACGATATCGTCCTCTTGGCTGAGCTGTTCGGGTGACGAAAAACCATTGTAGTTTCTTTTTGTGCCAGTTCTCTTTGTTCTCTTTCAACATGAAATTCACAGATAAACGAAGAACTTGAAACTCGAAGTAGAGCCACAGCGAAATCAAAAATCCAAAAACACCTGCAGAGTAAAATACTAGCTGTTCACCCGTTTCAATATCAACTTTATCGTAGAGGAGATAGAAGCAGACGAGGTAAAGTATCATAAGGAATGTCAGCAATGTCGAGTACGCCTTTTGGCGTTTCCATGCAGGGCCGACGGCTCTAACCCATCCATGCCAGAAGGCAGTTATGTCGAATTCGCTGACTCCTTCGTGCCAGCCTTCTACGTCGAAAGCAGGAGGTTGATTGCTCGCGCTTGGAGTCAATAAGATGTAATTTTCTCTGAGATAAGCCATGTCGCTGCTGAAAGATTCAGCTATTTTTGTAAATTTATTAATCTAGACGATTGGTTATTTAAAAATTAAGTTTCGCATGCAAAATACTATATGTAGCCGGATGAAAAGTATTTAGAGTGAGATAGTTTTTGAATCCGTGCATTTAATAGCCAGTTCGATTAGTAGAGGCGGGTATCTACTAATAATGATCCATAGACTTGATGGTTTAGTAGAGATCTTATCAAGACAGTAATAAAGGACTGTCAAATTTAGTTGTGTGCGAGACTGAATAAAACTATATTGGCGAGCTGCTACTATTTAGTGTAATAAGACTCTGTTGACTAATTGTATTTGCCACGAAAACTAGTATCTACTTTTGATATGAGATGGTATGCAGATGATTATAAAACAATATTATTCCGATCAATTTCTCTATTCAAAGGACACAGGTGAGCCTGATAAGTTGACTCTTTTCCAAGTGGATTTCAACCAGCCAAGAACACCCGCAGATGGATTATGCTTTTGAAATGTTTTAAAAGCTGTGTAGTATTTTCCCAATAAATGATTTAATTCAGAGCGTCGCGAATGATTTAATAATTCAATTTGGATTTCGTAAAATAAATCAATTTGAATTGAAAAGTTCAGATTATTATTGAGAAACAAAACTGAATAGCCTTGGCTTGTAATGGCACACAACTATCGAATTAAGCCTAAATCCATTAGTTGCTGCTTATTTATCAAGCCTTGTCTAATTTCAGTGAAATCTTTTACGAAATTCTTTCGATTATCACAGTTTTTGAAAGAATTATCAATATTCTTGGTTTTCTTCCTGAGAAATTCATCTGCACTAACAGAGAAATCTGGAAATCGGTCCTATCTAACCTATTTTGATGAATTTGCTGGGAGAAACTCTGAATAGCTAACTCACATTAACAATAATACACTGAACCCACGAAAAGAGAGTTATTTATGGTAATGTTTTGGGTAGAATTTGAAAGTATTCTATTGACATTCTGTTTCAAATAATCAAATTGGAAGATATTCTGTGTAGTGGTAATGAGGAATAAACTAAACTTATCTTATTGTTTTGATATCAAATGAGATAAAATTCATTGCTCAAACGGGGTATGAAACAAATTATCAATCAAAAAATTGAATTGCAGGATTCTAATTCAAAAATAAAAATTAATTAATGACTTCTTATCAATGTAATCTTTCAATTCTATAGATCATGCTGGTTCTTAGGTCCCTAAGGCAATTCAAAATAAACCCTGAACGCTTAGCTAATTAGTGCAACAATTATGAGGGGATCACTTCGAGAAAAATAATAGTTTCACTAAAGCTAAAGTGAGCTAATTTGAAAACAATTGTGGACATATAAGCTATTCTCATTTTGGATTTATAACAATTTGAGAGAAAAACTTTTACGAACTGAAAAGCTTTTACCAGATTGGCATTCATTCTAGTAATGTTAACAAATCTTGCCTGAACTTGAAGCCTGCATTTTATCGTGAAGCAAGTTCCTAATTCGTTTTGAAAAATGAGAAGCTTGAGTAATTATTAATCAGGTTGAACGCTCAATCAGAAAAATTCATTTCGAATAGAGGAGAGAGCTGAATAGATATTGAAAGTTCGAAAGTTAACATTTCAAAATTGATCAACAGATAATTATTTCATCCAAGCAAGGGCTCAAAAACTCATTCAGTAAATTGTTTCATTGAATTTTTGATATTATTTACACTGTTAGCAATCAAAAAAGTTATAGGCAATTGTCTACTAAGATTCATTTCTACATTCTCCAGCACAATATTTGAGCAAGCAAATCACCAATTCAGCCTTTCAAACCATCCAGAAGATTCCGGCATCCTTTATTATCTGGTCTACGCATGCAATACTATGACTTATCAAGCCACATTTTACATAATTAATTCATCAGCAAATAGAAATTTTAAGGATTTTATTCATGAAGAACTAAACCAGAATCTTAAAATCCTCTTGAGGTTGAAAAAATATATACCAATAAATCCAGAATTTTAAGCAAGTCAAAACCATGGGAGTTTGTAATAGCAAAGACGTCAACCCAAATAACCTTCAGAACTACCAAGCCGCCCCAGCAGACACTTCAAAGGCCGCTGATCAAAAGAAAAACAATCCTTTTCTTGCGGCTTCTCAAAAGAATTATCAAGACATTGGAACGCTCGGGAAACTTCCCACTCCAAATCAAGACAAATCCACTGAATCTACCAAGAATCCAAGCCAGACCGCACAAGGAGAAAACGGAACCCAAGCTCAACCAACCCCTGTTGTGAAGACAGACCCTGTGAATGGCAACCAACAGAAAAAACCCGAAGAAGCTTCTAATAATCAACAAACTACCTCTCCAAAGTCTGAAGACTTGACTCAAAAAACCCAGCCTGCTCCTCAAAATCAAGAGAACGCTTCTGAAAAAGAACAGTCGGCTTCTCAAGGTAAGCCATCAGGACAATCGACAGTGGCACACAGAAACCCTTTTACTGCGGCTGCTAAGAGAAATACTGAAAAAAATATTCCATTCAAGGAAGCCCAGGAAGAGGCGAAGAGCTCCAGAAAGGTTCTATCGGTTGCCACTTCGAAAGATACTCAAACTTTCCTGTTTGTCGAGAAGAAGCAACCATCAGAGTCGTTCTATCTGGAAATAAATAAAGGCGATGAGGAAGTATTAACGCCGAGAGAAATCATTGGATTGATTTCAAAGAAACTAGAAAAAAGTTCGATTCACATTCAGGAAACCTATTACTCTGATTCCGTTGATCTTGGAAAGACGCTCGGGTATTACGCTGATTGTGGACCGTTTTATTTCCAATTCACAAAGATTCATACTATCAAATGTCAATCAAAGGTCCCTGGGCATGAGCAGGACTCGGTTGAAGTAGAAATAAGCTCACATCAGCCTTTACAAGCGCTCTATGAGCAAGTGCGTGATAAGCTGAAACTTGAAAAGGTCAGCTTTCAAATTTTGCTAAATCGACCAGGGAAAGATGCCTATATCATTCCTCGAAGCTCTAAAACCTTGAAATTCAATGACGAGGAAATCTCAGGAGCATCATTGGTTGTGCAATCGATGAGCGAAGAAGTTCCATTGAAGATTAAAATGTCTTCTGAAATCAATATTTCCCTTTCATGTTCGCTTGACGCGCCTGTTGAAGAGCTCCTATATAAAATTTCAGAAAATCAAGGAGGTGTACGTTTAAATGAGACTCTAGTTAAATTTGAAGGAAAACAGCTTGCGCCTGAGAAAACGCTTAAAGAATACGACATAAAGTCAGATTCTGAGCTCGAAGTGATGACTATGAGCGAGGGGAAAAAGCAGTTTGTTGAAGCAGCAGCTTTGAATAAAGGCGAGAAAACAGCATTGAATGATAGTGGATCTGCTTGGAGAGAGGTGAGCCCTGGAGTATGTATTCAAGGAAAGTGCACGAACGAGAAATGCCCTTCTTTCGGCAACGGGAACGTGATCATCCAACTTGGGTATGGAACTTTTGATCTCACTATTACAAACGTGAAAACGTATAAATGTCCCATGTGTAACCTTCAAATCGAGTCTGTGAGCCATACAGTGAATAATTGTGACTATATTATTAGCGGACTTCAGAAAGGAAAAGAAGGAAAACAAACTGGCTCTCTGAAACAGCAATGGAAATCGATTGGAGAGGAATATTTGCTCGTTGATCCGCACAAAGAAGAGCCTGAGGACTGGAAACCTTTGAAGGTGCACGCTAGGAAGTTGAGAAAGAACCAACTCGGAAAGGCTTCTGTTGAATGTGCAATTTGTAAAGTTCCGGTTGATTCAGAGCAGTCAAGCAGCTGCGGACATTTTCATCATCAAGAATGCGTGACCAAGACTTCAGCCAATCTGTCCGTGAAATGCGCGTTATGCTTGGTCTGATCATTATAATATTAGCTAATAAATTAAAAAAAAAACTGATTCATTGATTATATATGAATATATTCTTATCCAACAGATATGTTAAAGGAGAATCAAGTGAATAATATTCAATAAATTGAGTTCTTCAACAGATTAAGGCTTCCACAGAACGGTTCGTGCTGCTTAAGTGAAGAAGCTAAGAAAATTTTGAAGATTATTTGATAAGCAATTACGAATGCTAAGACCAATGCTGGAGATGTTTATGGTCATATGCTATCCCGAAATAAGCTTAAATCAGATATCGTTCATATTGGGAGTATATCATATGCATTTCAATATCGAAGTGATTTTAAATGATATATTTTTGGGTTATTTTAATATTATAAAATTATGGATCAAAGGCAAAGACAGGTCTCCTAATAAACACGAACTATCTTAATCAGTATGATTATTAAACGAGAGACAAAAAAAGTGCGATAAAATATATTCTTTAGCAGCACGCCTCAGTTAGCTTCTTTGGTTTGATTGCTTGAGGCTTAAGCACAGCGGATTTTACTACTTTTTTCAACTTGTTCATCATCATACAGCTTTCTTCGAAGAAAGGGATGCCATGCGTTCCGTGCTTGGCGTACATATAGAGTTATTGTTAACCTTTGTGTCGGAATAAACAGCAAAGGTAGTGCAGGCATTATTACAGTGTGATTAATCTACAAAGAAAATATCCTCAAAACTTATGGTAGTTTATATAAATAAACTGTATCATGTTCTTAGTCTGAAGATTTTCAGAATTCATTATAAATATTCCATGTGTTTAAGGTTACGCATTGCCACCTTCATTAAAAATGAATCTACACAGACTAAATGAAAAGCTCTCCAATACCATATTCTTAATTTCAAAAAAAAAAAGAGAACCGAAGAAGAAGTTATGCGTGCCATATAGCATTCCAATTTGTTGCATAGGAGATTCCGATCAGCTTCTTTGTTAAAATAATAGGATCCTCAAAAATACGGAAATGAAAATGCCAAAAAAATTCGAGAACAATCATTGAGCAACATGCTCCTATATTAGAAGTAGAATTCGCCTGTTTTATCTCTCCAAGAGTTTTAACTATCGGAGTATCTTTTATCTTTACAGCATTCTTTTCTCCTCTCTTCTTAATCTGAGAAATCATTTCAACGAGCGCCTCATCAATATTTGAGTTAGTTTTGGCTGAAACCTCGAAAAAAGAGAATTCATGACTCCTAGCATACTGATAGCCGACATCATAACTTATTGCTCGACGATCTTCAAGATCGCTCTTATGTCCAAGGAGAATGACCGAAACGTTTTCAGGGGCGTACTTCTTGGCTTCATTCAACCAATTTTCGACATCAGCAAAGCTATCCTTATTGGTGATATCATATAAGAGAAATATGCCATGACATCCGCGGAAATATGCCGAAGTGATAGGTCTAAACCTCTCATTGCCAACTGTGTCCCAGATTTGAAGTTTACAGATTTGATCTTCGTACTCAAGTATTTTTCATGGAAAATTCACGCCAATTGTAGGCGTATAGATCTCATGAAAAGCTCCAGACATAATTCGTGTATATAGGCTTGTTTTTCCACACTCCACTATCTCCAAGTAGTAATATTTTGAACAAATAGTCATAGTCAGCTGCTCTTTTGGAGAATGAAATAGATTGTTTCGCTTTTGGTTGCATTGGTATTGAACTTGAAAAAAGCGCGAAGAAGTTAGTTTTGTTTTATATTTTTATTTGGTTATCGAAACAGATTCCTGTACAAACAGCTATTAACCTCAATTTTGATATCGTAATTCTATAGAACATTCAAAGATTCTCATACCTGCTCCTTTATACTTCAGTCTAAAAACTTTCAAACAGTGAAGATTTATGTAAATATAGCAACATTCTACTATCACTTTTCGATAATTAAGCTTGGTTTTGATGCAAAAAGAAGCATTATAAATCAATAACTTCTCAATAAGAAGTGACTTTAAAAATAAACAAACAAAACAAAAAAGATAATGCAAAGGACTAAAACTTGCTTCATTTAATAGCATGTGTTCCTACTCGAAGTGGAATTCTCTTGCATTATCGCTCCGGGAGATTTCGCCATAGGATCATCTTTGCCCTCTGCAATCTTTTTCTTTAACTGAGAGGTCAACTCAAAGAACGCTTCGTTTACATTTGAGTCGAATTTCGCTGACACTTCAAAGAAAGAAACTCCGAAACTTGAAGCGGCCTGATACCCCATGTCATAGCTGACTTCCCGACGATCTTCTTCAAGGTCATTCTTATTTCCAATGAGGATGATATTAACTTCTTCTGGTGCATGCTTTCGAGCTTCACTCATCCATTTTTCCACATTAGCAAAGCTCGCTTGATTCGCTACATCATATATTATTAAAATGCCGTGGCAACCACGAAAACAAGTAGAAGGTATCGTTTTGAACCTCTCTTGGCCTGCTGTATCCCAAATTTGCAGCTTTATTCGTTTGCCTTCACACTCAAGCGTTTTCACCCTATAATCAACACCAATTGTACATTTATATTCACCGTAGAATGTGCCTTCCGCATACCGGTAGAGTATGCTTGATTTTCCGACTCCATAATCTCCAAGTAGTAAGATTTTGAATAC
>ENA-UOTZ01000802-UOTZ01000802.1-compost-metagenome-genome-assembly--contig:-NODE-802-length-25192-cov-12.175871_pt1 | contig 25192 bp, 22 predicted proteins | sample MGYA00238144_ERZ746983 | MGnify/ENA primary metagenome ERZ746983 (study PRJEB28759, sample SAMN06268863) | compost metagenome | isolation source: single cell | place: USA: California, Emeryville, Joint... | reverse complement strand
TAAGACATTTTAATACGGAGATTCGAGGTTTGAGAATATGGATACATATTCAATGGCAAGGGATTTTCTCATTATTTTTTTGAGAGGTCAGCATTGCAGCGCGAATAAAATACTGAAACATGTTTCATGATTCTGTCTTCTATCTCAAATTGGCTGAGATCTTCGATAGGAGTTAACCAAGATTGAGGTTGCCTTTGATATTTTATTTAAGCCTCAGTTCAATTCATTTTACATTGTTTTATTCATTCAACTACAAATAAATGATAAAACTCCTCTACATCATTGAACCAAATCAAGACAACGTGATACAGTGAGATCCAGCTTCTATTATCGTATACCCATACTAAGGCGAACATATGAGATTCAGAGCAGAGAAATCACATTCATTATGAAGCAGAAATCAAAGATCAATAGTATGAAATAAGAATATGATTCATTCATATATAAATAATTATCATACTTGTAGAGGAGCTTACCTCTTTGAGAACTTAATGTTTCAAATGTTTAAAACTAATACTTAGAAGCAGGAATCAGTTCGTAGTTGAGATGTCCTTGACTTGGAAATTTTCTATTGCAGCTAAATTGTAGCAGTCTAAGATATCCATCTCTTGTAGCTCATCAATATCTGATACTCGAAGATTCACAGGTTCCTCTTGAATTACGCAGAGATTTACTCGACTTTGTATCTGAATTTTAATGATCTCCCATTCAGAGAAATTGCTGAATGAGTAAAGTTCAGAATGGTTATTAAAGGGAGATATTATCTCTTTTACAAGGTCTTTGAGCAGTCTGGAGATACGAGGGCTAGGCTGCACTCGAATTCTTAGGTCATTCACTTTGGAAATGAAGAGTATCGTATTGCATTCCTCTTTACTCTCATTGCTTTCTCTTGGAATAGAGTTAGTTTGAAAATCACTGAAATTGTTATGGTCTTGAAACATTGTCCTGCTTGTCTGGTTTTTCAAATCTGTCTGGTTTTCATATTGAGAGACTTGAAAAGTGCTCTCACTGTTAGATATATCATTCTTATAATGTTGGTTCATTGTGATGTGTATGCAAAGTGCCAAGGGAGTTTTTGAGATATTCTATCACGTTTTTTTGCGGATCAATATTATTATCATTAGCAAATTCGGTTGATTTTATAGCGGAATTTCAATCATTTTTGCGGAATTTCAATTATTTTTGCGGGATTATTTGGAAATAAATCAAATTTACAAATTTGTCATGCAAATTCCAAGTGTAATGCAAAAGTCCAATTAAGTGATATAAAATAATCGAGCACAAATTGAATTTCACAATGTATACTAAATTCACAAGTGTAAGCAATTAAAAAATAAATTTGATGACTGCAACCCAAGATAAATTTATTCTCTTCGCTGAGATCGAAGGAGAAGTAGGCAGAAACACATCTAAAATGTTAATGCAAGCAATACTGCAGACTCTTAAGTCATTATTCTATTAGTTAGCAATCCAATAAATTTTCACAATTTTAGCAAATCATCGAATCCACTCTTGAGAAAAAATGCAAACGAATAAGTGAGGGCAATGTTCTTAGGACACTGATGACTCAACTTATCAAAATCTTAGAAGGCAAGTTTGCCGTTAAAGTTCCCAAAAAGAGATTTGAAAATCTCAAGGCTGTGAACTATTATCTGTTTGGGATTGGATTCGACTGCGATTTTGAAGAATATCTTCTCCACCAAAAAAATGAGTTAACGACGCGACAATTGTGAAGGCATTTTCCGTTAAATCCTTTATAGATGAAGAGCTGATACATAAATGGATAGAAGAAAGCAAATCGTTAATTAACAAGATCGGAAATGACAAAAAAATCCCAACTCAATTGCAAGAAGTCACAACAGTTTCAGAAGAGGAATGGAATTTGCTCCTGAAAGACTTATTGAAGCTAAAATTATCACACTTCGGATTCACTCAAGAAGAAAGGGAAATTCTTCATCAATTAGAGTTGCCACAATACCCTAGACCAACTATCGCACAGATCAAAGAAATTATTTTATCCAAGAATGAACAGAAATTAATCGAATTATGCAGTGAGCCGTATATTAATCTTCGGAGTCTGCATTTGAAAGGATATCCGATTGGTCTAGATGAAGCGACAGCTCTCAGCCAAACATTGTGGTGGTTTAGACTTGAAAGTCTAGATTTATCTAATGCTACTCTATATGAGGAAGCAGCTGAAATCTTGTTTAAAGAGAGCTCTTGGACCAATCGTGAGATTCTAAATTTGTTGTATAATAGAATCTGTGTCAGAAGCACTGAAGCACTTAGCAAGGATCCTTTTTGTACCAATCTCAGTCGCTTAACATTGGAGAATAATCAAGTAGGGAGTAAAGGAGCAGTCGCACTCAGCAAGAATATCTATTGGAAGAACCTCACCACTCTCAATCTATCATGGAATAATTCTATTGGTGATGAAGAGCAAAAGCACTCGGCCAGAATATCTCTTGGAAGAAATTGACAGTGCTCGACTTATAGCTATTCCATCCGTTTGGGCGGCAACTCTAGGCCTCTTAGACAGTTCTCTTGGTGTCAAAGGAGCAATAGCATATATTTTCATGTCTCAATTGAAGGAGAGAATTTTGAATGAAGAAAGAGACATTAAGAATGTTATTTAGGTTTAAACAATTACTGACTCTATGACGTATTTTGTACTGTTGTTCGGATATTCATCACTTGAAATATTATCCGCTTCTTCATCGAGTCGATAAAACCTTCTTCATTTAATTTGATTTCATTTCACAATGCAGCAGTTTTTTCCCACTTGAACCTATGCCCACTTTATCTTATCTTAGTCCTAAAAAGTTATCCAATGTTTTTAACACTCTGGTGGAGGAAAAAACCTCGAGAGCAGCCTACCAATCCTACGCTGAAATATAGAGCCTTAATTCGTCTCACCTAAAACTTGGCAACAATTTGAACAAATTATTTATCATCAATATCCACAAATCACTCTCAACTCTCAGCTGCAATTATTTTAAAATCCGATGGATCAATTCTTGAGTTAATTTTGCGAAATTTCGGTCTCATGGAAACCACCCACCCATCATGTTCCAAGACCCAACGACAAAGCTCCAAGACTCTATTCCACGCAAAAGAAATCCGAGACTTTGCGATTCTGGAAGAATTAAAACTCCTTTTTTCAATTACCTCCACTATTGGAAGAATCGAAGTCATTGATCTTCGGACATTTCGACACGTAAAGAAGATAACCTCTACCAACACTGAGGAGGCTCCTTCTCGGATCGCCAATCGTATTGAAATACACGCTTCGAGTGGATCTGTTTGCTGCCTTCAATGTCAAGGGCTGATGCAAGCGACAATTTACGTTTGGAATTTTAAAAAAAACATTATGATGATACTTCCTTTCGAGTACATCTCGTCGGCTATATGTTTGACCTTATTTCATAACTATCTCTTCACAGGAGGGTCAAGCTCGCGCGTTCGGATCTGGGAGCTACCATCTTGTGAGCTAGTCGATCAAATTTCGTTCAATCCCAACTCGATTTCATTCACTCAACTGAAAGCGTCTGAAACAAGGAACATTTTGTATTGCTTAGAACAAGTGTCAAATAAAGTCTGGATCGTTGACTTAACCACAAAAAAGCTGCTATTGACGGTAGGGTTGCCTGGTACGTTTTCCTTCCTCGAAGTTTTGGCCACGGGAAACATCGTAACTGTCTCGAATCAGGGTAATTGCATCAAATTCTGGGAAACGGGGCAAATAGGGACTGGGAAACTGGAGATGAAAGTAGATTTTTTTGCGAAAATTGACGCCTATGGAAATTTTTTAATTGCCGAAGAAGACGGAAAAGCTTGCGTTTGGATAGAAAAATGCGTTAAAGGAGTGAAGGTATGCGAACGGCACAGCGCCGAACCAATCGAAAATGTTGCGATTAGGTGGACGACGAAAAATTTTTACAGTTTACCGATAAGATGGATGAAAAAAGATCGGATAGTTGTCGTGCATACCGGGAAGAATATTAGAGTGGTCCGTCTTCAATTTCCATCGATTGAAAAGAAAGAAAGAGATTCATTACAAGATGAAACTTGATTTGATTATCCTTGGGTTTCATAGAAACTGAGTTGAGATGGACACGTTTTTTGCTTATTAAAAATCTAACTACTGGTACTGAGAATTTTTTGTAATTGTGTCATACTAAATCGATTGAGCAATTCTTTAAAGTTGTAACGAAATCCATACTATAGTGTATGTGCTTGAGAGTTATAATTAGAAAGTTTACTTTTTTGAGAAATGAAGAGCTTACGATTCAATCAGAAGAAATTGCTGCTTTCCAGTTACAAGTGTACATATTCTATCTCTTTCATGGTGCAGCGAGATTGAGACACATTATATTCTCATGGCCATATTGATGCGATACGAAATTGGTTTCAGTATCTATATATTCAGACAGATGATGTTCATTAATTAATGCATGCAAATATGCAAATGGGTAAATTTCATATCCACAAGAAAATTTAGTTTATCACTGCCAGGAGCGATCAATATTAAATTTTCTAAACTAACGCGAGAAATCGTCACAAAGAGGGATTTATCATCTTGGAGTCTTGCTCATCCACATCCCATCCACCAATACAAAGAGTACTAACATTATTTAGATTTTATTCTCAGTCACAGAGGCGGTTCTTTTTCTCCCTGAAGCAAAATACTTCTTGCCAATAGTCTTAATAGACACCAATGATCCATTGGATTCTGCCTTAGCGATGTCTTCAGCCGTCAGTAACGATTCTTTCAGATGCGGAATTACAGCGTTAACAAAATGTTCTCTCTCTTCAAGAATCGTCTTTCGTATTTTATCAATTTTCTGCTTTCGCGCTTCAATATGCTTTATGTTAGCCCAACAGTTTGCTGTAGCCTTCGACCTAATCTCAAAGCGTCCAGAGCTCAATACCATATAAATAATTACGCTAATTGAGTCGATAATCCACGGTCTTTCGCGTTTTGCAAACAATTAGGAAGCTCCTCTATTTTTCAATCACTTAGTCAGGTGATACTAAGCTATATCCTTACTTTTCAGCTTCTCGATGACTGAAAGAAGCTCTGAATATAACCCATCTAGCTTCTGGATCCCTTGATGCAGAATTCCTAAATATTTGGCGAGGCAAGCCTTAAATGCGTTCAGGTCCTTGCAGCTAGGGTCGTTGATTTGCACCATTATAAATGGGTAGTTGGGAGTTATATCGAAACCAGTTTCATGAAATCGATCTTTCTTCACGGCAGCCACAGCGAAAATGAAAGCCACGATAGCGTTGAAAATGGCTTTTTGGTCGCTCAATTTCAGTATTTCCTCTTTGGTTTCCAGTAAATCTTGGTATATATTTTCGATATCGATTAAGATCCCGTTTGCTTCTTTGCCTAACTAGAAGTAATAGGAGAGTCAGGTAGGAATATATTAAACAACTAACTTCGTCGATCTGGAAGACTTTGGTCTCTATTATAGAGATTGAGTAGCGTCGGATAGCTTGTGTTTTATAAGCGGGTTTGGCTTTTTTGGAGCAGCAACAAACAGCGCCTCCCATTTCTTAATTTGATCGTTTATTTTATTGCTCAATATTCATATCGAATTCGTGTTGCATTTCTATTGCTTTCCATGGCATTGAAAACTTACAATATCAACAGATTTCGTTTGCATACTCTTTTGTCTATGAAAAACCTATTAAACTAATAACTTCTACTCGATCAAAGATGAAATTATACAGGTATTTTTTATTATGAATCAATGGAAATTGAACGGTCAGCTATCAAAAGAATTAAAAGATATTAACTCTGATAGGTCTTACTAGTCTCAGGCATAACAGAAGAGAATAGAATATAGATGAAAAGCCCAAAGTTTAGGCCTGTGACCAGAAAGGAATTTAACAGAAAAATCTTCTCAAAAATTAAAGGTTTTTATCAATTTAAAACTCTTACAAAATATTTTAACCATCACTATGCTTTCACCTTTCCCATTTATTCTCGTCTTCTTCATCGCCCACATCCTTCCATCAGCCTGTGTCCAGCTGCCTTTTCCACTCGTAGAAGGCTTGTCGCCCACAGACCTCCAGAAGTTTGACTTTCATTACACAGGGGCTTCATTCTTTGCCAACAATGAATCTATGCTCATGCTCTTTGATCATAAGAACATAATGCAGGTTATTGACACACCAGCTAATTCCAAACTCTTCAAATGCGCCTTCTCTCAATCCGCTCGAATCTTTAGCTGTGTGTTTTGGGAGCAGGCCACTCTGATTCTCCGATCATACAGCGCCTTCGATGGAAAGCTCATTTCTGCTGTAAGACTCCATGGTTTGCATGGGATTCCCAACCGCCTTACAATCATGAAATTCTGCAGCGAGGATAAACTCCTCGCGCTGGTTTTCAACGCTACTGTGCCTTCTGAATTCGACGGAACTCTCTCTGATAAAAAGGTCTTCTTGCTTTACAGAGTTCCTCATTATCACCTTCCTTTAATCACGCTGACAGCTAACTCAATCATCGACGTCCAAAGCGTGGACTACCAGAGCAGTATTGAAGTTTATTACTTCGAACGAGCAATACGAACTGATAAGGTCGTGATTCGCGCGCTCTACCGGAAACTTCGAAGCGACGACGAAGACGAGAGCGAGAGACACGACCCCAATGTTTTGTATTGGAAAGAGGTCGGTCACGTTCCATATAAGGGAGATTTTTCAGGATCAATGGAGTTTAGAGGCGAAATCATGTTTTGTCTCGACGACAACCAGTTTTCAATGCAGGCGTTCGGCATCGCCCCTCTGCAATTGCAAGATGAAATGGCTGACTATATCCACTGCGAGCAAGGAGAAAAATTTATGAACCTAGGGAATATGAATTTCATCTTGGTAAGCAAAAATGGCCTGCGACTCTTCAACCACAAGCGCAAAGTGAAGAACTCGCTTGTTTTCGATAACGCGACAGAAAGCCGGTTTCTTTATGGCACCTCCGCGAAGGCAGCGCTAGTTTATTTTAAATACGATGGGATTTACTTCCATGAGTTGAAGCTCGAGGAGGAACAAGATGTGTTCTCTCCGTTGAAAAAATTAGAAATAAACTCAGAATCCGTGCCTGAGCCTAACACCTGCAGAAAGGATGGTTTCTTCCCAGCTATCGTAGAGAGGTCTTTGAAAGATCTTGATCTACAATACCAGGTTATGATCTACCGCTTCGAATTAGTCATAGACACTGCGAGGAAAATCTTTGGGAAGAGCGGCCCTAAAAAGGCGCTGATCGTGGGAGAATTTGAAGGTGAGAGCACGTATATGCATCGAAACTATCTGATTGATGCTCCGGGATCAGCAATAGATGTGGTCTATGTGCCCAAAGAGGACTCGAAGAACTTTTATCAAAATTTTACGAGGAATTTGCACCGAATTCAGGGGAAATCGAAAGATGTGCAAATCGCGATAAGAACTGGCACTCTTTCTGTTATTGCCAAAGAAAGCAGGGAAAAGAGGGTGTTTTATGACTATATCTTTTATAGTCCCAGCCTTCATGGTGAAAATATGAAGCCTAGTCTTGAGATTTTGTTCGAAATGCTGAGAAAAGGAGGAGTTTTCGTGATCGATCGAAGTCAGCTGGTAGACATTGATTCGACTTTCAGACATGACCCGAACGTTGCTAAGACTTTCCTGAACAGTTATAGTAAAAAATTAAAGGTTCATATAGGCAGTATTTATATGGTTGCTGAAAAGATTCAAGCTTAGTAACAACTTTATAAATTTAATCTAAGTGGACTCGTAATAGTTAGTAATATTAAGAGAAAGTCTACAAAACATTTAAAAGTTTTAAACGATTCCTCTTCGATAAGAAAAAGTGAATTGGGGTCAGTGGCTTGAATTATCTTAGTTAGCAGACATTTCCAAAAAATCGAAAATGAAGGTATAAAAAAAAACAGAACTAAACTAACTGTCGTTGACATAAGGTCATGTCTTATATATATCTGTAGCTTTCGTATCTTCTATGACCAGGCGAAGGAGATCTCGCGCTTTTTCTTGTGGTGTAATTCAAAGAATTATCTCGAATTGTACTCCGGCTCTGCTCGAGTATTTCCCTCACGTTCTATTTTAAGGAAAAATGAATTGTCAATTTGCATGGTGATAAAACGAAGATAATTACGCTGAGGTCCGTCTTCATTATCTTTTCTGCCATGAGAATAGCGCTGTCGATATCCTGGCTTGAGAAATTGATCGGCTCTTCATTTCCTCTCTCAGACCGCCATGACCGTCTTCCTTGCGGCGAGTTTCGTCTGTACGTATTAAGATTTGACTCTTCCGTTGCTAATCGCTTCAATTGGTATTATAACAACAAATCACACGCATAAGCTTTACATCAGACACATAATTGTCTTCCTGCGCATGCGAAGTGTACCTTGTAATCTCTTGCGAGAAACCAAGCATTTTATTTAAAGAAGCTGCGTCAATTCTTAGGATAGGCCGTTCTTCCACCATCCTATGAATAATCTGAGTTATTTTCACCGCGCCAGCATCGTTCAATCGATCTTTCCCTGGGCTCATACTACCCATTCTATAACGCACTTTCGATGCTTCCAGAAAGCAGACGCCTAAGCTGTAAATATCCTCTTTAAACGGATCCGTATCAGGAAACAATTTTCGATCCATCAGACAATCCACTACCTCCGGCGGCAGGAATTTCAAATCTTTGTCATTATATCCTTGCAAGATTTTATTATAAGTCGGGATCCTCGAACCCACCAGAAGCGGGTGGACAAGCTTCGCTTCTCCATTTGACGTTACTAAGATTGATTCCAATGTCACTTGCTTATGAGGAATGTAATGCTTTTCAAGATGAGCAAGCGCGCCGGAGAGGTTCTTCAGCATTTCTATTAGCTGACTATCGGTATAATTCTTAGATAGCTTGTTCCGAGTTAGAAGATCATCTTGCAAATTCCCTTGTATCCCTTCGAAAAAGATTTCAAAGCGATCTTTGGCCAGCTCTTGGTAGCTGATAACCTTCAGCAACCCTGGATGAGGCAGCACGAATAGTTTATCCAGGATCTCGAGCTCGTCTGAAGAGTAATCTACAGTGGAAACGGTCTTTCGAATGATGAAAGAGTCGTTGAATCTGTGCTGGTGGTACTCAATTTCGCCCAAAAAAGGCAGTTTCATTGTGCCTTTAGGGTGGTAGTTGAGAAGAAGCGCAGGGACTTGTTTGATGATCTGGTAATGCATGATTGGCAGACAAACGTGGTTTTATTTCAAACAGATAATTTTTAATAAAGGTACCGTTAAGGTATCTCATATTTCATTCTGAGGCTTGGATTATAATAAATTTTTTTTGAAAAATTAAAAATCCTTTTATGATTCCTCTTGAACTTAAAACACAAGAGGCTGTCGAGTCAATAGCTTTACATGAAATTTCTATAACAGACCTGAAAAATGCAGTTAATGATCGGAATTGAAGCAATGAGCTCCCTTATTTTTTTGATAAGTTTTGGGAGTATCAAGCATAAGATAAGCAGAAACCAACATAGACGAGCCTGTTTTTTCAGTAGGGTTACCTCTATGTATTAGTCATTTGGATACCACCAGAGTTCTCTCCATGATTAATTAGATTAGCGAACTTATAAACTTACTTTGATAGATCAATCCAAAATGTTAATCAGCTCCTCTTAACTTGTAGAAATTCAATAGGTTCTCTAACCTACCAATTCTATTAAGAGTGAGTACCATCGAGATACTAACAAAGCTTTATTAACTTTACGATGAGCACAAGAAACCAATGTAAAATGCCATTTCAGAGAGAATAGAGACTCACGATCTATAAACTGCATTCATATAAAGGCCTATCTATACTCAACGATGGATGAACCAACTGTTTACAATTGAGGATAAGATCTAGTGCGCTAATGCTTTAACAAGTTAGTAAAAAGAAAATTCTTCTTCAGAGATTAATTCCAAAATACCCGATAGGTTTGATTTTAATAAATTATCTCAGTGAAGAATTCGAACAAAAATTAAAACTAAAGACCGCACTACCTACTTGACTCTATTTAACTATTTGAACAGATATAAGCCTACAGGAATGCATTACTACTTAAACAGCAGAGAACTAAGTCCAAAATCGAGGCTTATTAATAAGCAAATCAGTTAGTTAATCTCGTGTTTCAGAGTGAAAAATAATCGTCCTTATTGTTTCTTATGGTTTTAATTCAATGACTAACTACCCATATTTCATCACTAGCGAATGGATAACCCAGAATTGTGGAATAATATTCAAACAGATTTCTTCTCCGAACCAATTATCTGGAAATGGGGCTTCACTCTGAGCTTGAAATCACCAATGAATTCAGAACGATACAAAATTCCTCTTGCAGGACTGCCTCAAATGTGAGAGGAAACCCAAACTAAGAATTACGTGTTGGTTGAGTCAAAGCAACGCAAAGCAAATTTACATATTTCTGTTCTAATTCGGAACACTCAGGATTTAATTGGACGTTATAATGATTACAAAATTCAAAAGATTGATTGGCCTGGGCTGGTTCCAAATAAATTTAAATCATTCTGAGTCGAACCAGAATATGAAATAAACAAGCTTCCTTTTATTTCAGTTAATTTAACAGAGAACGAGAGGATCTGACAAATTTTAAATCATTCGTTAAGTAAAGTGTATTATTGCAAAATCTATCAAGAAAAATTATCAAATAATTATCCAAAAATGGAAGCTAAAGCCACCCCCACTCTCAGAGAGAAGCTGAACCGAAGCCGATCTCTCTGGATGTCATTCAGCAACGATCGCTTTCTTTATACTCTTTACAGGGTCCTTGACGTAAGGCCTATGATAAATTTTTATAAAACAGTTTTTGTAGAACCATATGTACAAAACAATCATCGATTGGAGCGAGGACGGCCGCTTGCTGTTTGTTAAAGACAAGACTCGGTGTGAGTCAGAGATTCTTCCTTTATTTGAAAATTGCTCAAATTGGTTCCTTTTTCTTGTGCAGGTAAGCTCCCACAGGAAATCTTGTTTAATTCCCTTGAATAAAAGCTAGAGAAATGCGGATTTGTAGACTACATTGATTCCGTTTATAGATATGGAAACACGTTTCAGCATTCGTATTTTACACGAGATACCAGGCCAGTCTTTAAAATACGACAGAGAGCTAATAATACAGCGGATGACTCACAGAATCGATTCGATTGTGATGGAAGCAAATGGGAACTTCTGCCTCGGAAGATTTTACAAAGAGAATGTAGGGTACTGTAATTCATTATTCAGATTTCTAAGGTTCTAAAGCCCTTGAGCGATGAGCTTGAGCATATCCGGCAGCTGTATCGTGAAGCTCAGAGGGAACTAGCGGAGCAATAGTAAGATTAAATCCTTTTCTTCCGAGTTAAATTTAAATTAGCCGCACAAGAGAGATCCTGAGAAACTTAGCCATGAGTCTCCATATGCAGGATTTCGGACCATACTTAGAGCAAAAGATCGCTAATCTTTAATTTGAGCGTTTCTGAATTTAATTAAGTACGTCAATATTGAGGAAATTGGTCTGATTTTCTGCAATATCAATTTTGCGTGTTTAGTTCTTTGATATCAACCCTGATAAATTTCTACCATTTCTACATTCTATAGATTTACGAGTTTACTGATAGGATGCTCACTGTTGATCTTGAAATCTTAATTACGGGACTAATAACTTTTCTATGAGAAGAGGTTTCGTTTCGCATACCTAAGTGTTTGTAACTATTCCATTAAATACTCTGCTATTTAATATTCAGTTAATGCCTTACAAATACCAATGAGAGGAACTTTATCCGAATGAGCAAGTAAAACTCTTTCTCTACAGTTAATGAAAAATCGCTCGTACTGACTCTGGTATATTTTCCTGATCGTCTGGCATGCCGATGCTTAAATCATGGTTGATACAAAATAAGTCTAAGGCACTATCTCTTTTTGGTACTAGCATAAGAGTTGTTAAGATTCCGGCTATTTTCCTCGAGGACGGCCGATTTTTCAATCTTCTATTATAAATAATTTTCAGTCTTGAATTGATTAAATACGCACATATTCAAACATTTCACAGATTATTTAACTTATGCTATCTACCTCATTCTATCCATTATTCCGCTGAAAGGCAGCGATTTTTATACATACACCAAGAAAGTTTTACCGGGCGAGAGAACCTATCTCGGTCAATACAAAGGAATATATTTTTCAGTTTTCTTGACAGGCAATGCTTGTGTCGTCAACTGGGTGGAAGACGGTGCGCTTGCTAAAAATAACGGGTTTTGTAAATGAGAAGGAAAGACTCCAGGATTCAGAGACTCTTGCCAAGCAGCGGTACTGATTCGCACTCCTGAATTTTGGAAATTTGAAGGGTTTTTCTCGTAGTTATGATGACTCTTCATATCGAATGGCTGGATTAATGTATTGAAGCCTCCGCCTCTTGAATTCATGTCCGGATCCATATTGGAATTGATGCCCTGATATTTGGTATTTGCAGAAATCAAGGGCAAACCGGCTTCTTGATCTCCTGGGTACCTAAAGTCCGAAAATCCTTGCTGTTGATAGTAATACGGCATTTGTTGGTTGCTTTCTCTAACGCCATGAGGTTTGCTCCAAATGCCTTCATTCTCTTCCGACCTAATTAACTTTTCCCAAAAGGAACCCTTGTCAGAGACTTGACCAATATTCTGTCCATTTTGATGAAGCTGGTCGCTTCCTCTGAAATCACTGTTGTCCACATCTCCCTTTTGTCCTTGGTATTTTGTGCTTTGTGACATCAAAATACTCCGTACGATATCTAAATCGTTTTCTGATTCGTTACTATTGAGGGAATTTTTCTTCGATGAAGTGGCGCTCACTGATGGCGAAGGATTTGCCGTCGAAGTCTGCGAGACACTGCCAGATCTGGCTTCTCGAGGGAGCGCTTTCTTCACCTCGATCCATTTCCCGTCGATTTTATTCTCATAGTATTTCGAAATCACCAGCTCAGCACTGTCTTCGCTTTCAAAGGTAACAAACCCAAAGCCTCGAGGCTTTCCAGTTGCTTTATCCACCATAATGACCCAATCTTCTAGTTTTCCAAACTGCTCAAAGTACTCCTTGAAAGTTTCTTCCGTAGTATTAAGCGATAGACCACCGACAAAGAGCTTCTTCACTCTAATTGAACTCTCTTCTCGATTAATTTCGTTCTTTTGGTCTCTAGGAACGGCTCTTTTGCAATCAATCTAAGCAATAACATTAAAAATATAAAAATAAAACAACTTCTTTCTCCAGTGTTTTATATTACCACTCTACCGTCGATAACATGCGTCTGAGAAAGAACGATGCTAGTTATCAGAGGATCTTTATAGGTCACGAATCCGAATCCGCGGGATTTACCGGTAGCTCGGTCCTGCATCACAACGCAGTCGTCTAGCTCACCAAACGACGAGAAGTACTCGTAGACTGTTTCTTGAGTCGTAGCAGCTGAGATTCCACCCAGGAAAATTTTTCCAGGAATAATGTCATAAGGACTTGCCATTGTAACAACTTAGATGAAGATTCTCAGAGAATTAAAATTTCTGATGATATATTATCTCATTTCAGCGAAGCGACCTTGTTTATTACCGACAAGGTATTTTAAGGCAACGCGGATTTGAGTGAAGCTATGCTTGTCAATATTCTTATTAATTATTTTAACCTTGCAAGAAAATTTACTTGCTTGACTTAAAATAGTCGCACCATAGACTGTTCGTCGCCTCCAAGGAACCTCCTCAGATGAATATAAGACTACCTTGCGTCAAAGATTTGAGGGATTATAGTGTTCTTCGAGAGGAAATTTCTCAGATTGGTAATGCAAGTCAAGGTATTCTAAGGTTACTCATTAGGGGTAAGGCAGGCTGGTCGATCCAGTAAACTGAAGGAATCAATGAGCGCTGAATTTATTTTTCTTCTCTTGCATAGAAAATTAAATTTCTTTAGCGTGTAGTATTTACAAATGAAGCGGTCAGTAGCTGATTCTTTCATCGGAATTTGAATTTGTCATGCTAATGCCTTTGAAGCTATGACGAAATGCTGCTATAACTCTACGAAATGCATTCATACATGTCATAGTCAATGAAGATGTGAGTTTATCTGAAGTAAGAAAAAGATATTTTTCAATGAGTCTGAAAAAAGAATAGCGTTCGCAAAATTTTCGAAGAAAGATGGAAAGAAAAAAAATTTTATTATTTCTCATATGTTTACCAGGCAGACGTATAAAGAAAGCTGATTCTTACTGCCATTCTGAAGGTTTCTCTTTTTATATTTCAGCTAATACTGCATTTATTGTGCAGTTCAACTTGCAGCTCAATATTATATACTGAAACCTACAGGGTGGGCTATGAACCTTCAAACAAACACATCTGAAGACCATTCGAACCCTGCTCATCTTATAAAAATCAAATTGTTGCAAAATCCCAAAAGCTTATTTTCAAACTAGCAAAGCATCGTGATTTTTGGTCAAAGAGTTTATTAGCCGCACAAAGCGGCCAAAGTACCAGCTACGCCATGCAATATTTGCTGAATCCATAGCAAATGCAATAATAAAATGATCATGATCGCCAATATGCAAAAAGAGCAAAGAATAATAATAGTATGGCTAGTAAAGAGTAGACAATATAGGCAAGAAGATGACAGTTATCCTGCTTGGGTCAGAGAGTATTCATAGTCAGTTAGTTGCAAGATTCAATCTCTGAAAATTCAATTTAAATCTCAAGAGAGCCAAATTAGAATTTAAAAAACACTCAATTGCGATCCTGCGAAGAGGCTCCGAACAAATTTTCAAGTCTTAAATTTGAACTTGTTCTCAAACATTATCCCGCTCCACAAACTCTTGACAGTATAGTTTAAACATTAGCTCGCTCTGTCTCTCATTATCTCTCCTTGCGAACGGCTATCCTAAGTGGCAAGATGTTTTCCTGTTCAAATACGAATTTAGACAATAGCTCTTAAACTTCGTTTCTTGAATTCCCAAGCAGTAGCAGTGCTACTCTTGAACCTTACAATTAGGGAGCTTGTTTGGTTTCCTTGATAAAATTTTATGAATCAGTGGTTAATTGACTGAATATTAATTTAATTAGAAGTTATGAATTAAAAAACACTCATTCCTGGAAGAAGAAATATGGAAATTACCAGTCCTACTCATGCCAAATCAGGCGAATCAATTTGGAAAATAGACTCAAAGTGCATACTCGCAACAAAACATGGAGAATATTATAGATGTAACCAGAAAAGACCCGCTTTTCAGCAAATTTACACATAATAATAGGTGCTCAACGAGATGGCAAGCGTAGAGGAATCGCAATTATGGTAATATTGCTCAATATTGAATTTTAGAGGCCCTTACATCCAATAGTGCCAATGTACGGACAGTGAGTCTAAATATAAAGCTGCACTTGAAGGAAAAATAATCGAACGGCTCCAAGGAGGTACAATGGCATTTCCTTGCAATGATATCAATTAAAAACATCGTTTGATCAGTCGCTCTGCCAGAATTGTATTTGATTCAGATAAAAGGAGGAACATATGTCAAGATTATGCAAGACTATGGCCCAAATTTAGCGCAGGTTCACACGATTCTGAAAGGGAAATTTAGTATACCAACAATAGCTCGATTCGGGCTCGCTGCAGTAAATAGATCACATCGTCAGTGCTTCACTCATCTTTTGTTCATCAGATAACAATGCTGAAGCAGTTGCATGAATTTGGGTTTTGTTACACTAGCCTTCAACCAAAGCATTTTTTAGTCGGTATGGGGCCAAATCTTGGAAAATTTAGTCTGTGCGGAGTTCATCAAATGGTTGGTTGGAACTCTTCAACTACGGAAGCTTCGAAGAAAGCCATATTGAATGATTACCCGCTAAACGCTTATTCTAGCGTCCGAAGAATAGAGGGACTAGGTATGTTGTTTTAAAGCAAAGAATCATATTGTTACTAAAAAGAACCCAAGCCGAAAGACGACCTTGAGTCATTAGGATACATTCTATTATATTTTTTCACTGGAGGTAAGCAATAAAGTTCCTCTTCACAACTAACAATACTTGCAGTTGAGTTTTTAGGCGGGGAAGATGTGTTTGAATGTAATGAGTTAAAGAAAAAGGGCGACCTTGCCAGCATTTGTAGAGAAGTTCCTCGTAATAATTTTGATTTTATCGTAATACTTATTAATCTCCACTACTTTTTTTTAGGAGAAATGCTTGTTTACTTTGAAGCTTTGAAAGAGACGCCTGAGACTGAGCTGCCGAAATATGATTACCTCAAAAGCGCATTTTTAACGATCATTAACAATCACTCTCCAGGGAAAAGCAATTTAGGATTTGAATGGGTATGTTTTTCGATTCGAATCCCATTAATTTTTTCAAGATACGATACGACGCGTTTATTAAAGGAACACTGCAGTTTGAAGATTTTCGCCTGACCCAGGAAAAGACTCAAAACACGCTCCAAGTGATCCAAACCGATAGTAAGCTTAATCCCATAAGTTTTGATTGAAATCGCTGGAAATTAGCAATAAACAAGAAAAAATTGTCAACAATCCTCGAACAAAACGAAAGTTTTTTTGCTGAGTTAGAGTCCAAGCAAGATGTTAAACTCAAAGATGCCTTCGTTATTGGAGACATCAATTTTCCCAGTTTCTTTAAAAAAGCGTAAATTTTTTAGTATAATTGAGATTCGTGTATAACCAAACGATTTCATTAGCATGCAGCCAGTTTATGAAAAGAAATATGATAGACAGCAGTCCACTGATTATGATGACGAGGAGGATTACTGCGATGTATGGTTTAAAATCAAATTTTTAAACAGTTTTACCAACACATGAGCTTTTCATGATGAAATAAGGTATTTTCAAAGTATTTTGAGGTTCCATACTATAAAATGTAACTATACAGCTTTTATATGTGTCAATTCGAAATTTTTGTGAGAATTCTTTAAAATACCAAGAGAGAAGACTTTAAATTCTCCTTGTTAAAATAGCTTGTTTCAAATTCATGAGAGCCATGTTTTATGAAGAGATCTTTTGATGAAATTCAATAAATTCTAAGCAAAAAACTATTGTTAAACTAGACAAAAAACTACTTAATATATTTACCCAAAAAAGTTTGGATTTAATAAACAAAACGTTATGAATGATTGGAAAATTTCGCATCCATCGCTCACAACTACGCTAGCGATGTTCCTCTACACATTTAGCATATCTCATCCATTTTATCGGGGTTATTTCTGAAAAAGTGTCTAATAATGCGTATTTTATTATCTCCTTCCCCTATCACAAGCAGCTGGCTGTCAGGAGATATCGCCATCTGGTCTCTGAGGTCTAGGATATTAAAATATAAGCAAAATCCACCAACATTGTTCTCACCTTCATAGTCTTGAAGTTTGATATCAAAGTAAGGGTCATTGACCTTTCTGATATGCAGTTTGCTTGCTGTCCTGCAAGCTACCACGGGATTTTCCTTTCCTTTTGAGATGTCAATAGCAAGCACATCGCCTATTGTCACAACAAGATTATTATAAGCCCACTCTGTTCATCGGAGGCATTGAAACATACCCACTTGCGAAGTATACTCAATGCTTTTCTTCGCCAGGCTGTAATAGATAAGTTTGCTATCTCTTCTTGTAATGAGGATATTCTTTCCTTGTTCAAAGAAGAACGCGTACTTCACCCTTGAAATTTTAAAAAATTCAAGTTACATGCAGTTAATAAATTTTTATTACAGATTAGGGAAGGCAGGATTATCAATCCTTATAGGACATTTAGCAATGATTTTTCTTCGTTTAAAATTCCATATTGTTAGGTCTGACTGCACCGACAGCGCCAGACGACCGTCCGGCGACACTAAAATTTTAGAGGTTGCCTCTTGTTCATCTAATACACATCCTTTCTTTCAGAAAAGAGGAAATAAAATAACTGTTACCATATTCATTAAACTTGAAAATACAAGGCCTCTGCTCCTTTTGCGGACCTACTCGATATAGCTGTACTATGCTTTCCTTGTTATTTGAAGCAAGGAGATATTTGGAATTCGACGTAAATTGGAACTCCGATACTATGTGGTTGTTAAACGGGACAATCGATGAGATGAGTTACTCGTTTTCATTCTAAAGTTGTACATATTGATCAGCTTCCTCGTGGCGAAGTCGAAAACAAGGATCTTATTCCCCATGCTGACGGCCGCGACGTACTTGGCGCAGTCGGAAACGCGCACTTGAAGGTATATTTCGTTCTCTATTTATCAAAAAGATGAGTGCTGGTAGCATGGAACAGCTCCTGACCTCTTTTCCCAAACATGAGTATCCGCTTCAAGCGAAGGACATCCCAGACGAGGAGGTAGTTTTGCACTGATGCCGTTATGATTAATTTTTTATTACCGACAAAGCACACCGAAGATATCATATTGTCTATCAATCCAGCATGAGACTAGAGCGAGGAGACATGAAGCTCACCTGGTGGGTGTAGAACGTTGGTGTGACGAATAAATGACTGATTTTTGAACGAAACTCTATTTTGAAGTGATTTTCTGTCTTGATGCGCGCCTTTGAGACAGGAGTTCCGATTCACAGGGACAACGTGGACCGGCGAGTCTGGCTTATCGTCGTTGCCTGGGTCCAGGAACTGCCTGAACATAGGTATCATAACACTATGGTTCTCCATGTGATACAATTTTTATTTCTTGATTGTCAACTGCTTTTAAAGGTTAACAGCAGATTTAAAGAAAGTTTTAATAACAATAATTATGCTTTGTGATTGAGCAAAGGGATCAACGCGCTAATCAAGCATTTTTATTATTTCCTTAGGCAATAATTGGAAAACTCGATAATATTTCACACTATACAGGAGTTATTGAAAAGATTTTTCCCTAGTAATGAGGAAATAAGAGGTTCTGACGAGTCATGAAAGTTTCATGGTCTTATAAAAAGAATGAGTTAACAACATTTTAGTAAGTTGTACAACTATAACTAATAATGATCCAATTTCTTTTGACAAACTTAACGAGATCCATGAAACATGGATCTCTAAAAATAAAAAAAACGGTGCCTTTTGAAACGAAAAATCGAATCTCAGGATTAGTTAGTATCGGCTTGGTTTCGCTGCTGGTTGAATGACTTTCAGCTTTTCTCGCTGATTCTTCTCATCTAAAAATTTCGCATTAAACAATTGATTTCGAGCTTAAATAAATTACCATGCTGCCTTCGTAAGGGTATACTCAACGGACTCTGCTCGTTTTCCTCTTCAAGTATAGCATTTCCGATATTCTTCTCCTTTCTACTTGGTTGGATTTTTAGTAGAGACTTTCTTTCTCTCAAAATCGGCGTTTTCGATTCAAGCAACAATTCAATCGGTTGAACTTCGACGGTCAGACTGTTCGCATTGAGCATCTTTTCCCTTGTATCGTCAATACCTAAATTATTCAACCCTTTATGATCGTTGACCTTAGCTTGCAGCTGTTTCTTGTCAGGTTGGAATAGACTCTCATAATTCTCTCCTTCCTTGTGTCGATTTCGATATATTTGCAGTCCATCGCCTCGCATTTGCTTCACGTACTCAATTTTATTATTTTTTGACCACAACTCAGTTACGCACATCGTGCCGATCCTCTGCATGAATTCCGGCTGGATAATTTTCGTCTCGTATTGGTCGAAGTACTTGACCAATACCGCATTGGAGTATTTGTAGGTTCCGTCCTTTAGCATGCCAATAGTGTTTGGAATCTTTTTTTTTCTTTCAATGACAGGAGTTTGGGATAATTGAACAATGGGATTGTCTTTATTTAATGCAAAGAGCTCTGATGGGTCCTCTTGAGAGAAGAAGATGGATTTGCTGCTGTGAGCAGTCGGAGTCTGCTCATTCATTGGTTTGGGAGGGCTTGGATTGATTATCTCGAGGGAAGAGGCCGAAGCCTCAGTACTTCCGGTTTTTAGAGGCGCGAGCCTAGGAAACGAAATTTTTTTAAAGCTGCTCGTATGAACAGAACGGCCTAGCGGTTTCATCGTGTCTATTTGATCTGTTGATTGATTACTATTCGAAACAGCCGTATTATCCTCAATTTGCGAAGGAGACCGCTGTTCCTCTTCATTTTTTTGAGATTCTTGCAGCAAAATGAGCGACGAATTAACTGTATGCTGGGTAGTGTTAGTATTGACACGGGACGATTCAATACTACGATCAATATCTGGAAGTTTCACTCTTCTTAATGATCTAAGGTTCGCCAATTGCCCGTCAAGCTGCTTGTTGCTTTGAGAAATAAAGCGGATAGTTCTTCTTTCAGTCAATGCTGGAATGTCCTTATCCATATAACTGTATGCCTTGGAATATTTTTGTAAATTTCGGAAAGGCGTACTCGATGAAGAGTCCGCAGTTGTGCTCTCAGTCGCAAGACGGCTCTGAAGACTTGACATGTTGCCGAGTTTTGCTGGATTACTATAGTAATCAGAGTTTTTATCCGCTCCTGCGGTTAGTAATGGTTTCTCTTGGGTTGATTTCTGATTTTGATCGCTGTCTTTGTCCTTGCTGCGGTGGGAATCCTTGGTGTCACGCGTTGCGCTATGTTCTCGGTGCGAGCTTGTGTAGCTATGGATTCCGATAGGTGAATGTGGCTGAGATGTATCGCGAGAGTCAGCTCCAACGATAGAATCTGTAAAATAAACTGGCAGTGGCTTCCGTGTGATCCCGAACCGAAAGCCTCTGGCTTTATGTTCGCGATTCTGAGCGCGAGATTTTTCTTCTAAGAGATTTTTTAAAGATTCATTCTCTTGCAATGAGAGGTTACCTGAGGTATTCAGGGTGGATACTGGGGGTAGTATCCTCCGTCTTGGAGTTTGAGAGTTCCTGAGAAGCAAATCTCGATTGGTGCTTGAATTGCTAGAGAGGTTCAGGGGCTTGCTCATGGATTTGAGTTCTGGATCTTAGTTAAATGTAGTAATTGATCGATATAAACCAAGTACCTTGAACTTGATTGGTTTAGTAATAAATTTTGATTTTTGTGATTTTTATTACTTTCTAAGCCAGGCGACGGGCTGTCTCCTGCAGTGAAGGGGTTAAATGTAATTAAAAGAATTATTGGAATAATTCGTGATAAAAACTTATACTCTTGGGGTTTCTTTCAAGACTTAAGACCTGGAAGAGTTATTTAGCAATAGTCCGTGTGTAATTCAACAAATTCAAAATAGATGCAGCTTCTCTGAAAAATCTGGGCTCAAATTCAAGACCACTTACATAATTCAGTGGGGTTTAATTATCGCTTGGAATCAAGTATCGTTCTAAATTGTTCTTGTAAGTTGTTAAATTTTATTTCATTCAAATAAATGCTTAAAAGTGTGTTAAACCACGTGAATAAACTTTTAATAACCCACTCTGGGCCCGAATTTATGAAATTTTTTTATTCAGATTGACTAAGAAGTATTTAAGTCTTATTTCTGAGTTGCTCACATCTTGGCAAGATCATTTATGACCACAAATAGCAGCTCGAGTGTTTTTTCTATCGATTTAATTATTTAAGTCAACAGGGACCTCTCTATATCTCTTAACTCCCATTTCTATTATCGAGCATAGAATTTTAGCTTTCCTCAACTCTATTCATCCAGCATTCTCTAGAGACAGCCTTTTTCCAACTCTCACGAAAGATAATTTGAGAATTTTATTCTAAAGAAAGTTACTTCCATGTAGGATAACGCGTTCGTTAGAAGTTTTACATAAACCAAAGAAGCTTTACTTCCCTTCATTTCATATCAAATGAGGTGAGCAATTATCGTTAATATTCCTATGCTCAAACGGATGATCCAAGTCTATTATCATGAGAACATAAGAAATAATGGTATTAGGGGATATCTTTTCAAAGAGATTCAGGCAACAATCATCATAAAATATCTAATCCAATTATAATTATCGGTATAAAAAGAGCAACGAGCTAGGAGCAAATGCAATCCTTCCAAGACCTATAATCTTAACGCTCTCACGGACCACATTTATCTAGAGGGCCATGAATGGAGGAAAAATATAATTCAATGGTTACTTCGCGCCAAGCCAAGTTTTGAGTATAACGTTGCTCACAGTTTTTGATAATATCTCTTTAAATCTGTCAATCAATTCAGGTTTATTAAAGCCATCGCTACCAACAGAAATCCTTTAATTAAATGATAGTAGCAATGCATTTTACCTGTAAGATAGCACAAATGTCTGGAGCTTTGTATTCTTTTCAGCCATTATCGTTGCCCATCTCAGGAAGGTCTCGTCTTTTATTGGGAAATTAACACTTTTTCTATATTTAAAATGCTTCAAACAACGCAATTCCGGAATCATTCATACCCAATGCCATGGATCTCCACATCCTTAATCTCAGCCAGCTGCTGAAAAGTATTTCCTACTTCTATCACATCGCTATCTCTCACCATCATAAGCCTTGCACTTGATTAATCCTCTTTTAAATTAGAAGTCCTACCGATTGACTTTCAAGCTCCTGAGCGTATTTCTGAATACAAGCAGCTTCTTAAAGAAATCGTCCGGATAATTCCAGTTCCTACAACAAAATATTGCTCCAGTCACTTCAAAAACACCTCTTACTTTCCATCAAAGAAATCGATTTCCAATGCCGTCACCGGAAGCGTTGTCTCAGCAATTCTTTTGAATCTTGGGTATTCCTGATACCTCGTAATCTTCACCTCCAAATTATCTTTGAAAATCGCTCCATGTGATATCCCAGTAAACAAATGTATTACCTGACTGCTCCGTGTTAAGTAAAACACTCTGTGCCCTCTTTAAAGGAGACTCTTGGCTCGTGGAAGTCTCACTGACGATTTGCTTAGAAACGGTAGCTTCTTGAGGCTTTCGTTCCTTCAAATACGCGATCTCGTTTTGTAACAAATCCATTTTCTTTAGCAAAACTTCATGGAATAGCCTCACATTAGAGAAGAAAAGCAAACAATGAGGGTTTTACTGCGAACGGTGTTAGTAAGGGAATTAATTTGAGATTTCAGCCCTTGCATCTCGCTCTCATGCTCAATATTTTTCCTTTGCTCAACCTTCACTGATTTATCTGTTGTAGTCCCTGTGTTTTCGCCTGAGGCTTGAACGTTTTCAACGCTGGACTTCTCATCCGGTAAAGACATCTGCAAATTCTCTGACTGGAAATCTTCAGAGACCGCCTCTGCATAACGAGTAAGAGAAAGCTCAATAGCGCTGTTTACTCCCAAAATTATCGTCGTTAATCGCCATCTGCACGGAAAATTTCTTCTCTAAGACGCTTATAAGAAAGCTGTTATGTCAAATGAGGCTTACCTTCTTCAAAGGCTTCAATTCTCTTCTGTAAAGCTAACATTCAGTCACTTAACCACGAACTTGCAGAAAAATATTGAGTTACTCTGATTAGTTTCTCTAAGCGACGCGATTTCATTGCGAAGCTCTTCGATTATCTCGAGGGCCTGACCACTTATCTGGGATTCTACCATTGAAATAGCTCTGAGTATTTTTATATTTTATATTTTAGATATTGATTTAGACCTTATTAAGAAGGAGACTCAATTATCTCTGTTTGCTAAAAATCACTTATACCACTAAAAACCTCTTATGAAAACTCACAAATCTAATTCACTTCAGAGTTTTTCAGTCTTAATTGATGGGCCGTTTGTAATTCGTCAGTGAGGCTGTCCAACCTCTTAATAGGCGATTGATCTTCGAGGTCAGAAAAGCTCGATTCTCGCGATTTGCTCACTCTCAAATCGAGATTAGCAGATAATCGCTTCATCCTGGATCTCTGCATTTGCATTTCGGCCACCGGCGCGTTCATGAATTTTCTAAACGCGAAGCAGTCCTCTATGTCTTCTATTTTGAAGATCGCGTTGAGGAAGCTCTCCAGGCCAGCCATTCTAAACTCCACGGTCGTTTGAGTGAAAAATGAATTAAATTTCGCCGGTAACTGCGGAAGAGCCTCCTTTCCGAACCGAACTACCAGCGCGGAGTATAAGTCGTCGAAATCCATCATTCGCTTGTAAATTTTGTATTGCGAGGCAGAAGATCCGTCGGCAGTACCCATAGTCACAAGAATCACGAACTCCGTAACAGCCAAGTTATTTGGGAGGATCTTGACTCTGTTTTCCACCACTCTGACCCACCAGTTTGAAAAATCAAACTTTTCTCTGCTTTGTAAGAACAACTTTTGCAAATTTCCCGGCAATTGCACGAAATGCGTTACTTCCTCGCATTTCAAGTATATCTCTTCGTTGAGCAGCACTTGCAGGAAGCGCGTCAAGCCGATTTTCCTCTCTTCAACAACTTTTTGGGATTTCATTATTCTCGCTGGAGGAAGTTTCGGTGGTTTTACTTTCCGGTTCATCAGCGCTTCGGCCAGCTGGCTGAATTCTCTATACCGCTTAGTAATATACCAATTATCTTCTGGATTATCGCTCAATGCGAGTTTGAAGGTATATTCATAGTATTTGCTTCCCGAAGGGATCCTTGAATCGATGAGGCAGACCATGATATACGGACAGAAATCTTTATCGAAATCGTTATTACCCTCTTCCTCTTTGAGTTCTTCAGTACCCTGCCTGTTAGACGACACCCCTTCAGTAGTGAGTAGCGTGTCATGGAGATTGATGTTAGCCTCGTTAGGTGCCTTATTGCCCAATGGAACGATTTTTTTGGGACTTGTGTCGTTTCTAGGCTCAACCTCTCTGATGATTTTTAAGAAATTTAAAATAGAGTCAGGCACTGGGTCGAGGACATGAAGCGTGTTTTCCAAGTATTTCTGAAGCTGCATGATGGCTTGAGGCACGTTGGACGCATTGAGAGCTCCAAATTTTGGTAGTTCGATAGATTTATTCATTTCAGTTGCGTGATCTCGCAGCAATTCGTGTAGCTCCTTGAACTCAGCGTAAGTTTTGAGGATTTTATAGGTTTTTTTCCCTGTGCTCACATTAATCTGAAATTGATACTCACCATTGACTTTTTTCGCTGATTTAATCGATGTAGAAAAACCAAGGCTATTATTCTTTTTATGCCTGTCTCCAAGAAGACTCCTCGACAACGATTTGTCACTTTCATCATCGGTTCCAACGTCAAGCGTGATGATCCGATTAGTAGAAACGAGGGTTTCTTCACTCTCAGTATAGCCAAGACGCTCATTGTCCTGAGGAAAATAGAGCTGCACGCCTGCTCGTGAAGTAAACAATGCGAATTCA
>ENA-UOTZ01000801-UOTZ01000801.1-compost-metagenome-genome-assembly--contig:-NODE-801-length-25200-cov-7.053497_pt1 | contig 25200 bp, 12 predicted proteins | sample MGYA00238144_ERZ746983 | MGnify/ENA primary metagenome ERZ746983 (study PRJEB28759, sample SAMN06268863) | compost metagenome | isolation source: single cell | place: USA: California, Emeryville, Joint... | reverse complement strand
GAGTCAGTAACGGAACTGCTGCAAAGATAACTTCAACAGCATATTCTAGCCTTGGTTTCTCAATAATTCCCTCTAAATCTTGAAAAGAATAGCGGAGTTAATATTCCCATTCTAATCATTTTTTTCCTCTCTCTCTAAAAACGTCATCATCAGCTTTTCCCTACATTTTCTCGCGCTGACGGTCTCAAACAGTTTTTTAACTACCTTTACCTTTCAAAATTCTCCACTACCAATTCCTTTTTGGTATAATAAAGAATCATCAAGCCGCACCAAATAAATAAATTAAAGTTCTGCATTTTTTAATCAAAATCCACAATGCAGTTTAACAACATCTTTCAACTCGATTTCAACGAAGCGGACTTTCTACGCTACGTGTCTACAGCCTCCACGATACTTTCTACCGCTACGGTACTCTTCATCCTCCCAACATACTACTTTCTTCGGAAAAGAGTCATGAATTTCTTCTGGGAGTTAGAAATGCTCGTCATTATCGCCTATCTTCCTCTTCTCGCAACATCATTTAACCTCGCGCCAGCTCATAGTGTGCTATGCAGCGTATTCGGAGCTCTTAGAGTTTATTCCAGCATCTCAATTCTTTATTGGCAAGCCATGTTCGTACGCACAGTGCAAACTACTGTGAAGAAAAACCTTGGAGAGGGAGACCTTCAACCTTGGAAAATGGGTTATTTGTCTATCGCGCTCGTGCCTGGTATAATCAGTGCGATTATGCCTTTTACAGGAGGCGGATATGTCTCTGTGTACAACTACTGCTGGATTGATCTAAAAAACGATGTTTATACTGATTGGTTCGTATTTCTAACGTTTTATATGGCACCGAAACTCATTGGAGTTGTGGTTGTCATAGCGTTTACAATAGACATTATCCGATACTTGAAACGCTATGTGGTGCATAAAACCTCCATGGACTTTCGACTGATATTGATTTATGTGATAGTTTGTGTTTTATTCAACCCAATTGACATTTCAGTGAGGATTTACGCGACGGTTGCTGAAAGAAACGTTCCCTTCTGGTTGGGTTTTATGCAAATATCCTTAAGGCAGTTACAAGGATTTTTTTATTGTTTGGTGTTTCTGTTAAGTCCGAATTTTAGGAAAGAGGTATGGAACATGTTTACCAGAAAGAAAGCGAATAAAGTCCCTGATCCTAACGGCGGTGCTGTTAAAGATAAAGATGCGCCAGAGGAGGTGAGTATGGTTGAGGAAGAGACAATGATGATTTGTGATATTTTCAAAATTGAAGGCACTCGCAGCGATTACCATGCTTTCCATTAAATATAATGCGTTTTTCATGTATGGTCTGAAACTGTATTTGTATTAAATTTTGACATCAATAAAACGTTTTAAGATGATCAAATTTTGTTGTTTTGTTGGAACTGCTAAGGAGATGATAGGATAAGAGCGCTTCATTGCAGAAAAATATCAAAGCTACCGCTAGTGAAGCAGTGATGAAGAGCAGAAATTGCTTGTATTTTGCAGGGTTTTTTCCTCTAAATTTGATTTGAGCTTCTGAAATTGAGAACATCTCAATTGTTACTTTTCAAAGATAATATAAATGAAGTCAATACATTGCTCTTGAGAAAATTCATGAGATGCAGCGTCATATATTTACCTAGATGCAACTTCTTCATATACTTCCTTGGTATGAGATGTATTTATTACAAAATTCAGTAAATAGCAGGGAAAAAATTACTAACTTAACTTACAAACAACTTAACCTAGGAAATTTCGAAATTTCCTCCTCCTCCATAACTGATACCCTTTGCTTGATCTATCGGCACCACTCTTCGTTACTTGTTGCAGGCTGTGCTGACTTCGATACGCTTGATATTGTTTCTTTTCATCACTGTTGATTTCGTAGGTTCACGCGAATTGGCTTTTTTAGAGAGTAAATTGAATTTAAAACTTTTGAAATCTTTCAAGTGGCTGTTTGTATATTGGTTTGAGCTAGAGATGATCTCTTGATCATAAAGCGAATTATTTTTTGAGCTTTCATCCTCGACTATATCAAATCTAGTAAAACCTGATGGCCTTGGGAATGCATTTATCAATAATCCAGAGTGCATAGGAGAATGTATTGGAGATCGCACATTAATGATGTGGTAACCATTTTTCTTGGAAGTCAACTGATCAAAGCTCGTCATCCCTTTATCTTCACTTCTGTCTGCAGAAGTCATATGTCCAGGTGAATGCAGTGGTAACTTAATCGGTGTTATAGGTTTCTTGGTGACCAATTGTGGAAGGGTTGAACTTTCAGTCTTTAGTTTTGAACTTGTAAATTCGAAAATCGCAGATTTTGTGAGATAATGGGACGCTATATCCTCAGCCATTCGAGGAGTCACAATGATATGGATATTCTTGTTTTGAGGAACGAATTTTGAAAGGCTGTCACTGAGATTTGAAACTAACTTTAAGCTCTCTCTTTTTCTTTTCTTGGAACCAATTTTGAGACCACCATGATACGATTTCGGTTTTTTTAAAGAAGAAGATTGATTCATCGGCTCCGTCAAGACTCTAGCCGAATCCTGCTTAAACAAGTTCATGAGGATTGATTTTTCTTTCTTTTTTTCTGCCATTGCATTCAAAATTAGTTCCATATTTAATTGCGAAAACGAACGATCTTTTTTCGTTTTGCTTGGTCTTTTGGTTTTCGGTGTCCCTATCTCTTTAAATTCCGAATCATCCGCTTCAAATGCATGTAGCATCGCAATCTTCGCTCGTAAGGGAATCTCGATCTTGCTGAAAGCGCATGTGTAACCCTTGACGATTATCTTTCTGCTCTTGTTGATCATATGCTGCGAAATAAGCGCCATTGAAGCCACCTGCGAGTTCATCGCTCCCAACAACTCTTTTTCTCTCTTTCCTCTAATTTCAAGGTCGTAGAAATTGAAACACTGACTCTTCGTAAAGCATTTCTTTTGCAAATACGAGATAAACATGATTAAACACCCCATACCCAGGAGCAGACAATAGGCTATCCAGAGGCCATAGACATCATTTATCGTGATTCTTGAAGAGTCTGAAGCAGCATTGAAGCATTTCTGCGGGACCTGAGTAGCTGCTGTTTCCGCGAGGCGTTGCTCCTGGCTTTTCATTGCAAACGCGTTCATAAGGCCGATATCTATTTTTTGTCTCATTTCTTCCGTTGCCCACTTGCTCCAAAGGATTCCGTAGCTCGTGATAAGAATGTCGCTCATAACCATTGTAAATCGGCAATCAGTTTTTGCCATGCCTTCTATGACAGCAGTTTCGAATAAAAAATACTTTACATCTTGTCTGAGAAAAGTCCATATAAAATCATCAACCACTGCCAATTGGATAGGCTCCTCCAATTCCACTGTTCTCGCACCCAGCATGTCAGTATAGCTCATATATACCGGGTCAGTAACCACTTGAAGACCTCTGAGATCAGACACCTTTTGAATTCCTCCGCTTGTTTGTCGGAGAGAGATAATAGTCGTCATTTGAGAGGTATAGAAAGTAATGATCACCGCGCAATAGATTTGGAAAAAGAATTCGATTAGTCGGGCTTCAGGGACGAGAAATTTGAGAAAATCCAGTTTAAAGTAGTACATGACAAAGTGATAAATGTAGTTAAGAATATTTTGATCTCTGCTCTGAAAGATCCAAACGATAATCCCGAATAGAATTGGCATTGAGAGCATAACGGCATAGAGCGTTGGTTCAAACGGCTGTATAAAAAACCAAGATTCAAAGCCAGTCGTGACGTCTTTTTGCATCAAGCCAATGCCGTATCCAACGCGTAAGGTTTCTTGAGAGTAAGGGTATCCGGCTCTTATATCAGCTGCGTTGATAGGAAGACCGAGGAAAACGCCAAGGACGTTGTCATCTTCGGTTGCAGCGTAGGTGTAATCGGTGGAATCCGGCCAAGGCATGCATTTAAAAACAAAATCAACGCCTTCGACATAACCTGAGAGATTGAAAGCGTCTCTCACGGCACTAAACTCAACTCCACCGAATTTATCCGGATTAAGGGTATCTTCGAGATCGCACAGGTCAAACCAAGCGTAAGGTGAGACGATGACTTGAGGTATGCTGATGTTGGTTCGGACAGAAAAAACAATGCCAAACACAGCCCCAAGCAGAATAAAATTCCAGATGGTTAGTTTCATTAACAGCTTGGTTTATTTTAGAACCGAAAAAAGCACTTTAATTAATAACAATTGGTTTACGTTGATTAAGCTTTTCTCAAGGGATATTCCAGTAATGACAAGATAATTACAAATTCATAAGCAAAACCATGAAATGACTTATTGTAGTGTTTATTTGATTACGAACATGCGTTATTACTGAGCCAAGCTTCCAGTTGGATGGTTTCAGCATCTCATAGCAATTGTAACTGTTTGTATCAACACCGATTTGTTAATGGATAGATCGAAAACGCCTATTCACAAAAATAATGTTTATTGTAACAAAGTATCAGAATTCGTTCAAGCGAAATGCTAACATGAGAGAAATAGAGTGAAAAATTTTATTATAACGCTAGCCTTCTCTTTCGGGAGCTGAGGCTGTTTGTTTTTGTAATTTAGATCGATAAATTTAAGCTTTTCATCATGAAAAATTGTTTAACGAGCTTTATTTAAATTATTGTCAGAAACAGGCGTTGAGTGCTATTCTGAACCGTAATTTGAATTTAAATTCCAAATGTTCTATTAAATGTATTAACGCTGCAATCATCTCATTGACTGTGTTAGAATTAGTTATTAAATAGACTTGTTTCTTAAATTAAATGCTAATAAGTTATTAGCAGCGATCTTTTCTTCTATAACTCAGTTTTTCATTCTCAGCAACACGTTGCCCTCTTCTTCACAATGGCCATTTTGCTAATTGCGTTCTGGCTGTCACAAAAGATGCTTGAATCTTCTAAGAGCTCGTACGAGCCCACCAAAATTTTATTTTTCTCACCTTTTCGCGTTGGATCGTTCTCAGTCAGCTAAATGGGTTTGTTGACTGAGATATACTCGGTTTCAAGGAGGTGCACAAGGGCGATTAGTGTAGGCGTTTGGCTCTCTGATGTAATAATAATAGCTAATATGTTAGAATAAACAAAGAATTTAAATATGACACCGCCTATTTGAGTAATAGCACTGAAAAGCATTCCAGTACTAGTTAAATTAGCGTTAAGATCTTCGTTTGCGACACAATTTTGGTCTAAGTTAAAGGAAGAGAGTGTGCTATCATTCGGTTGTATAATAAAATGTACCCATATGTTACAAATAATTGAGATTAAAAAATAGACTAATGAAAGAAAGAACGTTGCTCATTCATTAGGTTTCCGCTCGAAATTCATCCGTACAAAGTAATATTAGATCGACACAACAATATTTTTCACGTTGTCCATAAATGATAAACTTCCTCAACAATTAGTTACTCTGATTCAGAGATAATCTCTGAGACAAATACGACTTTGCAGATTTTTCACAATCCATGTTAAAAAAAAAAAATCAAGCAAAAAACACAAAAATGAAATCTCAACCTAATAAAGGTAATTTAGGTGTTATTAGGAAAAATGCTTTTGGTAAGAAGTCATTTTTCTTGTTTCATAAAAAAATGCTCGTTTTCTCCTTATAATAAAAGACTTGACTCAAGTTCGCTTGCGCATTGATAAACTCATTTAAATAATCTTTCCTGGGAGGGCACTTTATGCTTGCTCTAAGAGCGTATTCCCTTGGCTATCCATAATATTTTCAATATTAAAATCCTTTTTCTGACTGTCCACTCTCACTTCGAAGACAATATGATCTCCATTCCCTCCCTGTAAAAACTTTGGAGATATACTTTGTAGCAATCTCGGCATAGAGTTTTGATGTCCGACTACTCTTAGAGTTTTTGTTTCGTGAGGAGTTTGCGGGCGACTCCTTGCTTTGTAGTCCACCAACCTACCCGCTCTGTCCGAGAGACCTTCTTTTCTTTCCTCTAAGGCTCGAATCTCGCCATTGTCAGCTGACTTATGCTGATTTAATAAGTCCTGCACACGGTCGATCTCCTCTTCATCATTATCGACTCTACTTCTTTCATCCTGACTCGAACCGTGTAATTCCTCCCCTTTTCTTTCTTCTACCTGATGATTCCGTTGCTGTCGTCGCATTGGAGCGAATTGATTTGAGGCTCTTCCAGTTAAATTATGGAGAAGCTCGTCCTGCGTCCTATCGAGCCTTGATTCATTTACACTGAAATCAGAGATTCTTTCAGCCTCGTTTGTTCTTATCTGAGGCTGAGAAGAATTCCTGTCTGTCAACCCATTGATTCCAACTCTAGACGAAGACTGCTCTTCTGTCATGCTGCTAGCTTGTTGATTCAGTCTAATTATAGGCTGGGTATGCCTATCGGAGTTATCAGACATAGGTACAACGCTGTTTGATCTTGAAGCCGGTCTTCTATCGCCTCTCCTATTGCTCGATCCCCTCGATAACGACTGCTGTCGAGACAACGGCCTCTCAGCCTCTGCTTCTCGAGCATCAAGCTCGTCCTGCTCTCTCTGCCATTCAGGAGTCCAGTCGAGGATGCTCCAATTCGCTAGCTCATGAATGAAAAACGCTTCTCGACAAGACACAAAAGCCAAGACTGAAAGCATTATCACGATAAAACCACAGATGGTTACAACAACAACCTTAAAAGATAAACTGTTCTGCTGAATTGGATTATCACTGGTGCTGTTAGAGTTATTCCAATTCACCACGATAAGCACAATAACTGCTGTAAGACCTGATATTATGATCGATAGGCATATACACGATAGTAAGCTCCCAACACCGTCTTTACAGGCCTGTTTCGGATAAAAACGCAATTTTTCATCGAAAGTCATGTGGAATTTCGCTTTACAAAGCTCACAAGAAGCCCCTTCAGCATCCATGCCTTTCGAGACCAACCACGTTTTCAAACACTCATCATGAATAAGTCCCATTGTTCCACTGCACTGACACGCGTTAACGAATTTTCCTATCGTCGGACCCTCTTCTTCCTCAAGACACACCCGACAACTTCTTTCACGCCTCTCGTTGTCCCCATCAAGCTTATTTTCCTCTCGTTTATCCGTCTCAGTCACAGTTTCTTTTAAAACTCGAGTCGTTGCGTTCTCAGTTGCTATCGGCTCCGGGTTTTCGGCTATCACCTGAGCGCTGAGTTCATTTTTTTGGTCTGTCAGAGGTTGTCTTGGATTCACTCTTTCAGCAACTGAGAGAGATTCATTTTGCAGCTGGCTTAAAATATATTCGGGTGCCTCTTGGCTCGTTCGTCTAGATATGTGGACAATACCTGAGTTTTCAAGGCGAGTTAATTCGACTGGGTTAGAGTTAAACGTGACATTCAACTCGGGGTTGCGTAATGTGCCTTCATTCATGCGAGATCTCGGTCTTAGTATAGGAACTTGAGTTAATTCTCTGAGAGCTGAGGTTTTTGGATTTTTAGATTTCGTTGATACTGGAGCTGGATCATCCAGTTTTTCAATCGTCATCGAGTCGTATGAGCCGAGCTGAGCCTTCGACTCAGTTTTTTCGGTTTTCTTGTCATTTGTTATGCTCAACACGCTCGAGCTATCTCGAGAAAGCATGCTGAGGCTCTCTGTCGTTTGGCCTACGTGGTAGAACGGATTTCGTGTTAATTTCTTGCTCTGGTTCTCAGAAGGGACTATTAACGAATTAATTTGAAATCCAGAAGGCATGGCTTTATTATTCTGGGGAGGCAGATCTGAAAGGCCTCTTAAGATGCCCGAGTCAACATCTAGATCATCTGTAATTGGATTTTCTACGTTGTGGTGACTGGTAATATTCATTGTCTCGATGTCTTATAATTGGAGTCCTGATATTACTCAATTAAAACTTAAGAAATTGTTTTAAAGTGGTTTAAGGCAACAAGTTAAGTTGCTCATGATTTGATCGTCAAATAGAACAAAGAAAAGATACGAAACATTTGAAATTGATGTTTGCTTTCGGGGTTCATTTTCAAAGATTTTTGCTTTTGTTAATCTAATAAGATGAATTGTTCTCATAAATGTAAGCTCATATTTGTTAATATTGCATATATACTAATCGACTAAGAAAGTTGCGAAAAAGTTTCTTCTGTCTGTCAACCAAAAAATACTGTACTTCCCTTGGTGCCTTTTCTATTGGAGGGAGTCGCTCCATGAACTACTTCTTCTTCTAAATAAATGGCAATGATGTTATTCTCTCTTTGCTAACAAAAATAAAATACCTTCATAATGGGTGAAATCTCTGGCAAGTTCTACATCCTTAGCAACTCTTCTCAAAATATGATCGCTTGATGTAGGCTCAGCTTTAATTGCTCTGATCTTAGTATATTGTTCAGCCTGTCAAATACGTTCAGGTTAAAACACACATATAAAGGCTAGTATTAAACCATGATGTTTTTCGTTTCGAGCTCGAATAAGTCAATGCCGTGGATAATCGCAACTTCATTCTTTTGTTTTAGTACAGTTTCTATTAAAAATAAACGTCGTTAATTCGCAAAGCGCGATGGTGTTACCAGTCGGATATTTCTCAAAGATTATTCCATATCCATCGATATCGAGTTCATTTGTTGATTGCTCAATTCGCTGATTGGCAACTCTGTAATTAAAGACTATTCTGCAAGGAAGCCATTCAGTCGAGCCATCAGCAAATCGATAAAGCGCAAGCTGATCGAAGGCTTTTGGGAGGGGCTTTGGTTGAATCGGGTAGTTCTTCAAATTGATTTGAACGTCGATCTGGGAGATTTCCTATGAAAAAAAACAATTCTCAAAATTAAACTCGAGAGTAAGATTGCTTACGCCATTATCAAACGCTCCTTCGATCTCATAAAGCGATCGATAGACAGATTGATCAAGGTCTTTGATCTCTTGAGGCTGGCATTGATTCGCTGAGACCGCTACATCAAAATCTAAGTCCAGTAGTCCTTCGCTCAGAAGCTTCGGATGAACATTTTTCGAATCGTTTTTCAATGTGAACCTCTTGTAAAGCTCCTTAACAATATACTTTTTGACTTGGGACACAAGCTTTCTGATAGAGTAGTAAATTGACAATTTTTCTTGCGGTATTGCGAGCTTGATGACCTCATAATCCTTATGAATAGATCTATCTTCTTCTCCAAGCAATTTGAAACTGCCTTTGCGAAGACTGCCAGTCAAAGGTGATCGCAGCTGGGGTTTTGAAGCGAGAATTTGACTTTGAGAGAGACTGTCATGAGATTGCTCGTTGGCTACGATGACTTGCATCCAATCTTTGAGTAATTTCTTGAAATTATTGGCCTAATTTTTTGTTCAATTTCGCTATTTAGAAGAGGACGAGCAAACAAATTTACCTTCCCTGCTTTAGCGCTTATCATCGAAGTGGCCGAGCGGTTCAACGCCTCATGCCCACTTGATTCAGTCAAAGCGCGGATGGAGCAGCAGACCTCATAGTCTATCAATACCTATATTAAAATATTATCTTCATTCATATTCTTCCAGTCAGTCTATATACCGTGAAGAAAATATGTGTATGGTCGCTGATTGGCTGCGGAACTTGAATGTTTTCGAACGCGCACAGATAATCAATCATTGGCAGGAACTCGAATACCCTCAGGAACTCTCCTTCATTGATAAAGCAATCAGACGGGTTCAACGGAATCACATAGCGATAGTTGAACAGCATGCGTGAGCCTATTTTCAAGCTGTTGGGTGCCAAATCGTTCGGGTCAGGAACTATCTGCCAATCTTTATCAAAGTCGAGCTTGAACCTATGTCGCAACCCGCTTTGAGTGAAGTTGATTTCAAGCTTATTCTTATCGTATAGCGCGATTTGGTTGGGGTTTTCGGATTTTCTCACCATTTCGACATAAACTCCCTTCAAATATTGCAACACCTCCTGATCAGCCAGATACAAGTCTTTTGTTGAATGGTACTGATGCATGTAGTTTATCAACCGATTGAACACGGAAGAAGGAAGATTCACGCTCCTCTCTGAGTCGGGATTGATAACTGCGTGAAGGATAACTGAATGAGACCCGACGACAATGTCCTCGACCATGTTGTCGATTTCATTGCTCGGGATGTATACCATAAAAGCATCGTACATAAACTTTGCGATTCCCTTGGCAGTGCTAACAGACACCTCATCTAATAAATGTAATTTAGCGATTCGATGGGTTTCCCAGCTGTTACCTGATCGACGGGATTTAAAGATGTCGTTGCAGCAAGCATGTAATTGGAAGATGAGTTTCATTTTTTGTTCGAAGGAGAATTTGCAGAAGAGGATCACCAACATCATGAAATCGTTAAAGTAGAAGGTCTGGTCGACGCTCGCCCGCTGAACTGCGTAGAAGATCTTCGCGAGATCAACAACTCCAGTCCAAAACGGAGCGATTTTCTTCATGATTTCCAAAAACTCCTCAAATCCCATTGCCAAATCTATTTTCGTAGTGGATAACTAAATAGCTAGGGGTTCTCTAGTTACGTTGTTTCCAGGAGTGTTTAGTATCGAGATACAACAACTCTAACTCTGGTTCCGCTTCAAAAAGCATGTCGTCGTCTCCAGCAATCTTTTTGACGACGTTCTCAAAGCTCATTTTTGAGAAAATCAAATGGTCTTCCTATAGAAAGAGAGAAAAAGAAAAGCCAAGTCTTAGATACAACTCGGTTAGAGAAAAAAAATTACGTTTTCAAGTTCAGGCAATATGTATCGTTTGAATTCAGTCGTTGGAATCTCCGTTCCAGTCGCAGAACCCAGGAGTAATAAGGAAATTTCTGCTTCTGCGGTCGTGAAATTCTCGTTGTAATTATCGACCTTATCCTCAGTGAATTTGAGAATAGTTTTGGTCAGGACATTGCATTCAACAGCCTTTAGATCTATCTCAAGCCACATTATTCTTTTCGCGCTTCCACTAGCTTTGTTCTCAAACAATTCAACAAGAATCTTTCTCTGAAGCTGTTCAGGGTTCTCAACTTCAAATTCCATGAAAAAGCTTATATTTAGCGTGGTAAGACGCTTTTTCTCCTGTTGCTGCTTATCGTAACTTACTCTCAGCGTCAACTTCTCGATATCAGGCCAATACAGAATCATCCTGTGAATAATGAGCTCGATATGCGTGAACCTCGGTCTGCTCAGCCCTCGTTCGTCTAAAAACTCCTCTGCGAAGAGCTTCGCTCTAGGAATTCTCTTCCCTTTTTTAACCTTGCTTTCGATCGCTTTAAGTGGGTCATCTCTCTTAGCCACTGGAACGCAGTAGGATTGGGCGAAGGTCTTCAACATATGGGATACGGTATGATAAGTTAGCGTCGTGTTCTCGCATTTTTCGGGGAAATTGTAAGGGACGTTCACGAGTCCGAAGATGACTCTATTCTGCTCATAAATGACGAGATGCTGCTTACTTAATCTCGCTTCGATGTCGAGGATTTGGTCGTCGAAGATGCAGAGAGTTTTCGTTTTTGAGAAGAACGTTGCCTTTATGAAATTAAATTGGTCTAACATCGTCTCGTTTCCAGGAAGCTTCTTCTCGAGGTATTCTGAAATGTTGCTTTGAATAGCATTGATGAACTCATCGAAGTTTAATTCAAATTTTGCTATTTAAAGGGTAAAAAAAGCATGAGACCATTGCTTTCATAATGGAAATTACTGTAGAATTCGAGGATAAATTTCACTTCTCGATATGTCTTTGCAGCGATAATCAGCTTCTTGCAGTTTCTCAGCGCGGTGAAAACTGTTAAAACAATCGTTCGGTGGCTTCTAACCTAATAATTGAAAGAATCCGGTGTCAGCTAAGGACTATATGACTCAAAATTACCTGATTTGAAGCTGAGCCTTCAAAGAAAATGAGATCCCAAATTCTATAGGTCATTGCTGGGCAAAACATCGTACTGAACAGGTTAATCATATGATCAGCAAAGAACTCTTCCAGCGGGATCGCAAGCTCCTCGAATTTGCTAAACACTTCAGGCTCGAGCTCTTTGATCAGCAACTTCAGAAGCAGCAGGTCTGATTTTATTCCCTTCATTTCGTTGCATCTTAGCGCAGAAGTCGTAATTTTGTTATTTTTTCTGCCGATATGGTGCTGAGGGTCTCCGGTAAGCACGTCCACAGTCAGTGCGTTCTCATTCGCTTCGAAGTAGCTCGAGAGGATATACGTCGTCATCGAAACGAGAAGCCAAAACACTGATTCCTCTTCGATTTCGGAGTCCACTTGGAGGTAACTGCAGCTGAGTCCGATGATCAAACTCTGGCAAAGAGTCAACAGCGCGCGGGAGTAGCTCACGTAATATCTGACCTCTTCGACGGAGACATTCGCAAAAAGGTTTGCCCAGCAAATAAATGACCTGCAAATGTTTCGGAGATGCGACTCATAGTCAAGTTTATCTTTCCCTTGTTTGGTGCGCAGAGTGTTGATGTCCTCTTCCAGCTCCTGGAAAAGGTAATAGAAATCCTTCTTTGATAGATTTTTTATTTCTTCATAAACAGCACGGTTTTTAGAGCCTACGTCATCATATTGTGGATGATGGTCCTCTTCTCGGTGTCCCAATGAGGACAGATACATGTCTGTCAGTTCTACAAAGTAGCAAACTCGTCCTAACTCTGACCAAACGACTTTTCGCAGTTGCGGTGGGATTCCTTTGTGACATAACTCGCTCAGTTTGTCATAGTAAGGAAGCCACTCCTGAACGTGTGGCCATCTGTCTCTCTTGAATAAATAGGAAACGATCATTGGTTCCCTATTTACATCTTGTTTCACCGTGGATTTCTTTTTTTTCTTTGGAACCCAATGCAATTTTTCTAATACCGGCAAAGAGGTTACTTCTTTATCAGAGTCTTCTCCCGCATTTCGTTCATTTTCGTTTTCTTCGTCTTCATCTTCCCCCTGCACCTCTTGGCGATGTCTTGAAGGGTGGCTCAATTGAACCAATTCATTCAGATGTACGTCGTCGATAAAGATGTCTTCTTTCCCACGAGGCTTCGTGAAGCCCCATTCAATGAGCTCTTCTTGCAAACTTGCCCAAATCAGATGGTTCTGCTCGAGTTGAGCCAAATGACGCGCATTTTTAGAGTGATAGTGGCGAATCAGACGATATTTTACCCTCTGGACCCATTTACCCAGGTCGCCTGACCGATGAACTGCTTTTAGTGTCTCATCAAGGACTTTCCACGACTCTGGGAGCAGACTTAGGAATTTCGAATGCCGAGGAGTAATCGCAGGGAAGCTGAACGAGTAATTGAAGTAGATATCTGTAATGTAGTCGCCGCTCTCGTATTTCACGCTTTTTTCCTTTCGAGTGTGGATAAAATCTTGATGATATGACTCCACCTTCATCTGAAGCAAGTACTGAACGCTATCGGAGGAAGTTCCAAGACTCAAGCACATGTCATGGCCTCTTTTGCTGGAAAAGTAGAGATTTTCGAATTTATAGTATTGGACGGCTTTCAGCTCTTTTGACTCGTTGTAAACTGCGAATTTGAATCGGAGGTTCGCGATCTGGTCCTTGGATATCGAGTTGAAGATAAGAGTGTAAAACTGCTCTGATTTCGAGAAGGTTCTGGTCCCTCGAATCGAGGTTTGCTCTAAGCCTCCAGAAATCTTCCATTTGAGTGCTGATGCGCCCGCTTTGTTTTTGATAAGGAGGTCTGGTTGGAAATTCGTCTTGTCTTCGAAAACACGCTGGCTATTGATTGCGATAGGCTCGCTTTCCATGAATGCATTATTTACCTTTTCATTCTACGTGAATAGAGAAGAATAAGCTGAAAAATAACGGATTTGGGCAATTTACAATGACGGTGATGACGAAGACCGGCTTCATTATATCAACTGGGAGTTCAATACTTCTGAAGGTGAAAACCACGAGTTCATTTTGCGGAGAATGCTTTTGCTCAGCGATTCTATGCCATAAATGCAGGAAAGACCCGACTAAAGTTCTGTTGTAGTTTCGAATGACGGTAGCTTGATCTAGCGCTTCAATGAGTCGTCTTTTGCGAATTTGGTCTTCGGACGCTTTCTGAGACTTGTTGTAGATAAGCGACGCTTCTTTATAGAGTCCGCCGATGACCTGATGGACGAGCAATCGATCGTAATTCGCGAGGGCTCGAGATCCTGAAATCCGTTGAACCTAAATAAGGTGTTATTATCGTGTGTGTGTGAAGTGAATAAGCGTACTTTCTCGTCTGCAATTCTCTTCAGAATCGACTTGGCACGGTAACCCACTAAGCTCCTGAACTAAGAGAGAAGGCTAAAGTGAGGTAAAATAGTATGCATTTACTCTCTTAATTAGCTGCATTCGATGGGAAAGTGAGATATTTTTCATTATTTCTGGAAGGTCTTTCACTTTGCTCTCGATCACCAAACATTGAAGATAATTCCTCACTTTCATATACTAGATCAAAAGTGAGTTCAACGCAGAAAATATTGACAGAAAGAACCTCTTCTTCTGTATGAAAATAGAACGCTGAGTCAAATTCATCCTTTGGCTTCTCTTTCCTCGGTGCTTCTTCAGCAGTTGGCAAACGGGTATAAAGAATTCTGTAGTTGCACTCGCCGATTTTCGAACGAGGAGATATCCAAGGCAGTCCTCTCTTGCTTTCATTGTATTCTGCCTATTACACTAGATTAAAGCCAGCAACAACTACCAAGAAAACCCTTGTTTGAGGCAGGAAGTTCTGAGGAACTGAATATTTCTTATTGTGCTTCAATTGCGAAAACGACAAGACGTCTTCATTTGACAGATGTGCTTCTCTGGTTTTCAACCCGCCCATTTTTTTTCCTGTGTTGATGATTGAAATAACCAATTTGGACGAGAAAGGCTACCTTTCTTTTGAATCCAAAGCTTGATGTCCGCAAGCTGTCCAAGATTAAGGATTTTTTGTGGTCTTTCTTTATCTGCCTGCTCTGCGATGGATCTCAAGAGGTCAGCGTTTTTAGCTCCCGTAAAATATTTGCTCACTAGCCTCTTAAATGTTTCTGACTGGAGAGAAGTTCATGAGTTTGAATGTATTTGAAAATATTACTGTATGAGAACTCGCAGTGGTCTGCTGGTTGCTCTCAGTTGCTGGTTTTCTCTTCGTAATCATAGAATAGGTCATCGAAGGCAACGATTGTCTGACAGCGGATAAGATATCAGCGATGTTGATGTCAGGTTGTTGAATTTGTTCATTTTGAGGTTGCTGACTAAGCCCATTTTCAGGCTGTTGGGCTTGATTGGTTTGTTGTTGCTGGGGTTGGGTGTTCGGGTCAGACTGGATTTGCTGCTGCTCTGGTTGCTGCTGGGGATTTGATTTCTCCTGCAGGTCTACCTGGTTTCGAATGAATTGATCCATTGTATCTCAGGGGCAACTCCAATATATTCCGTTTAGTATCTGAATTAACGATTGTATCAATAAATAACTTATTTGTAAATAACGCTGTTAAAGATATGTACGTTCAACGGTTCAGAAAAAAATGGTGGACAAATATGTATTATATCAATAGAAGACTATTTAGAAACAACTCTTGAATTCATGAATATAGAATCTAGTGTAAAAAAGTAAGCATCTTTTTGAAAAGATTTCTGAAATCCAGACAATTGTACCAGGCAATGCCCGAGTTTCTGTATTCTTCTCCAATATCAAACGGATGTAAGGGCTTTTCATTCAAAAGCCTCTCTTATTTGGTTTTTTGTTTCAATTTTCAAAATAATTGAAATTTTCATCTCTACTTCACAAATCCATGGAAGCAGGACAAGTCAAGTGATAATGTACTGTCTCTTTGAAATGAAACTAAGGTTCCTCTCAGAAAATGCTTGTTTTGCGTTATTCATTATCGAAATTTAATCCTTTAGCTTGATATTTTGTCTCTATTTGCTTGAGAAAAACTTCGGTACCGATTAATTTGAGACCTTTACAAATTAACGCTTTTTTGAATTTTTCTCTCTCGAGTCATGGGGTTCAAAGTTATCAATTGGGAAGTATTAGCATATATAATATATAATTGAATTCTTGAAAATCAGCTTGGATAATCAAAACATAATTTTGGTTTTATTAACATAACACGAATTAAATCATTTCGTTCTCCGCACAGAACTTATACGCATCAGGGACTTTCGCCAGAGCTTTTTGAGCAAATTCTTGAGGCTTCATCTCATTATTGAAGAGAATGAACGAAAAGTTATTAAACTTCCTCTTCGGGATCTTCTCTTGCAATTTTTTGATTCCAAACCACGGGTCAGTTGGATATTTCTTATAATCTCCATCACCAACACCCACCATTATAATCATGATCGGGAAATACGACGCCTTAACAATCGTCTTAATCGTTTCATTCATATCAGTCACGCCTCCGTCTCCAATAATAATCAGCAGCTGGAACTGTCTCTTCACCCTCGCGATCTTAATGGCTGCTTCAATCAGCGGCTTGAAAGACGTTGGACCGCTGAACCCGATTTTCGTGATTTGCTTTCGGTACTCTGCCAGCGCGTGGGAGACTCCATGGCATTCGTGGCCACCTTTCCTATTCATGTAGAGAGGTCTGACAGTCTTATCTCGTGTTTTATCATCACCAAACACGTAGACAGGGAATTTGCCTGTCTGGCCTTCCTGACTCAGCACATCTACAACGCCGCCCATAATACTCATGACTCTCTCATAGAAATTGAGCTTCCTTGGCGAAATATAGTGAAGGTGATGGTTGCCAAAGGATTTTTTCCCTGTGAAAATATTCGAGGTGGTGCAATCGATACCAACTATCAGCCCGCAGTCCCCAACGCCTTTCTTCCTGAGCATTTCACCTTCGTTTTTCACGAGCTGCTCGATTTCATAAATTCTCTCATCAACAACCCTCTCAATCTCTTCAGTTTGCTGCGAAATATCCCCTGCTTCCATCACCATATCAGGTTTGATATCATCTGAATGGAATTCGTCTTTTCCCTTTTGACTTGCAAATTCTGGAGATTTTTGGTCGTTTTGGTCGTCGAGGTCACGATCGCTTCGCAGTCCCATCATCCCGTCGTGCATAGAAGTGTTAGATACATCGTCATCAGGAGATTCAGAAGCTAAACCGCGTCGGGACGAGTCGCCATTTCGACTAGTCCAATTGTCTTCGCTCTTATTTTCTTCATTGAAGCCAGCATCCATGATGCTGGGCATCGAAGGTCTCATGAAATATTTTAGCTCATCCAGCTGGCCTTTCAGTTTTTCGATCTGGTTCTCGAGGAGTTTCATCCGATCAGGACCATCTCCAATCTGGGAAATATCGCTGAGTGATCGCGGAATCTCATTGAGAGAGACTTGGTCATTAAGAGCCTTGAATTTAAGTGCGTATTCGCTTTCTAACCTATCGAGTCTTTCTAACAGAGCTTTTTCATTGTTTTGGAGCTGAATAATCTGGCGTTCTTGCATATTCAACCGCTCTTCAAGTTTCTTCGCATAATATTGGCAAGGGAAGTGTGATTCAGAATCTGCTGCTTGATTCCAGTAGTTTTGGATGTTTTTTTTGCAGCCTTCAATTTCTTCTAATGTTGGGCATTCAGCATTCGAGCTCTCCTTCCCTGCTTCGCAGTGTTTAATGTCACCGTTTTCTCCTTTCGCTTCAAGCGATTCAACATTTTTTTCTCCTTCCTTGACTCGCGATTTCTCTTCTTCGGTGTTGATGGAATCTTTCTGTTGCTGAATACTTTTGCCATCTACAACGATTTCGCTTGTTTCAGTATGAGCCGCATCATCTTGTTCTCCATGGCGAGAAGAATTTGTTTTCTCTGGAATTATGCTGTTTGAATGCATTTTACTAAGTTCTCGAGGCCAAGTGGGCGTGCTAAGTACCTTTTCCTGAGAAGAATTTATTCTCGAAGGGTCTAAAAGTTTGTCCTTTGAAGCTAACCTCGAATCATCCTGTTCGGAGCTCGATCTTTTGCCATGTTCCTCCACTGACGATGAAGAAGCAAAACTATTTCGTCTTCCGTCTTGCTGGGTTCCATCATTGCTCAAAGCAAAATAATCATCGTTTTTCACCTGAGCGAGGTTTCTCTCAGAAGAATAACCAAGACTGTTCACGCTTCTGCTGCGAGAGTCCATTCTAGAGCCACTCGCGCCCACTTTCCCTTGACCTTTTCCAAGGTTAAGAAGAATGTCGGTCATTTCATTTAATGCTGCTTTAGATTCACTTATTCCTTTACTTTGAGCTAGTCCACTAGAATAATAAGTACTTGATAAACCACTGTCTTGACCAGTTTTTTGCCCAGAACCAATTCTCTCAGAAAGCTGAGAGCTTCCTAGCGATTCTGCGTAAGTTCCTCTCTGGCTTTTTTCTCCTGATTGCAATTTTGCACTTGGACTCCACAGAGAGTTGCTATCTCTCTCTGATGATAAGACAGAGGTCCTAAAGCTCGATCTTTCCGAGTTTAGCTGCTCGTGCTCTGTAGACAAACTTTTCCTTTCATCCTCCATAAATGTAGAATCCTCGCTCTTTCTTGCACTTTGAGGAAGCTTGAAATGCTCTTGCTTTGGGGAATAGTTCATCGAATACGTCTCAGATTCTTTGTTGTTGAGCTCTCCTTTTCGAGGAAGCGACATCACATTGACTGGTAGATGTTTAGAAGACAGCGCCGTCATACTCGACAAATGAGGGCTGGTTGACCGCGCTGACCTCAGATGATCAGCCTCTGATCTCATTGTGTGTGAAACAGGCTCTGGAGATCGGGCTCTTCGACCGGACTTGTCTTGGACGTACTCATTGGCTTCTAATTCAGTTATTTTTGACTTCAGCTTGGAATATATTGCAGAAGAAGTTAACGAATAAGCTGACGCATGTGGTCTGTTCGAGTATTCCATCAGTTCCTTTAGTAAGTCGTAGAGGATGATAACCTGGCTTTGATAGGCTCTTTTCTCGGCCTCAGCAACGGTTAGCTGCTCACTCACGTCTAAAGATGTAGGAAGACCAGCATTATCTTTTCGCCAGAATACGCCGACTTTTTCAACGACTGGGTTATTGGCAGAGCAGCGGCAATTGTCTTTCAGTCTCTTATTCTCGGCGAGCAAGTAATCTCTTTCTTTCAGAGCTAAAGCCAATTGATCTCGCAGAGATTTTGGGTCGTCGTAAGTTTTTTTGAGGTATTGGGTTCCAGAGTTGAGATAGTCATGAACGGCCTGATAGTTGGGTTTGATATTGTAGGTGTTGCTGGAAGAAAGCATGAATTAAAAGGTGTTAGACAGGATGGTCTTTGAAATTTTGATATATTTTAACTTTTACAATTAGTTGAGAGAGCTGGGGCTTCTCTAAAGAGGTAAGTAGCGAAACGGGCATCGCATCATTCGAATTCTTGTGAAAATTTGAGTGAGAAATTTTTATGTTGGTTCGCACTGAATCTAGTTGTTTTTAAACACACATTAGAATTTAGAAAATCGCTCATATATCTTTACTGATTTTGATCAGTAGCAGGTTTTCGAAATTAAAGCGCAAAAACAACTATTTTTCATTCAAAAATTGAGAAACGCTGTCTCTTCGATCCTCTGATTTTGGCAAGCCTTCCAATATCATAAGGACATTCAAATATGATGTTCGAGACTGGGAAGTTCCATTATTTTTGAAAAATGGCAAATAGATTGATCTGAATGTGAAATACCATTAGAACTACCAGGAAGGCGCAGCAAGCAGATGGAAGGCGAGTTATAGGCTTAAGCACGCTGATTTGGTTCGTAATATTTCTTGGAAAATCCAAATTGACAATTCAAAAAGTCTCTAACATATAGATCTTCTCATCATCTCATCGAGCAGAATCACGACAAGGTGTCATATCTCTCGCGCTTTCCTTTTAAGTAGATAATATCAGTCGGTGGCTTTTTGAAAATACTATTTTAATGCTAACCTTATTTGAAATTACAGAACGGAAAATCAAACTAACTTTGCTTCATACATCGATAGCATCTAAACTAGGCTATACAACCCTCTCTCTTAATGAAGCTTTGACTTACTATATTGAGATAAGCTGAGATTTGTTCTGTCGTTGTTGATTGTTATAATAAAAAACATTTTGAACATATTAAGAAATGCATTCACTAACTTCAATCCTAAATTCCAAAATGGCTAAAAATAAAATAGATATTCACATCTACTACCTGCCCTTCAAGCTTTCAAGAACTAAAATTACTTCTTGAAAGTCGGGCTCGTGCTCTTGAATCTACCTTTAATGATAAAATCCTTTTGCTTTTTCTTTTCCACTGTGTTATAACTCGGTCGATGAAGCGGAGTTAACGACAATGGAGTGCTATCTGAGGTTCTATTCTCATTTCCATTCGCGAGGTTCAACATCGTAAAGCTCTCTCGAATCTTCCTATGAACTTTGACAGGCGAAAGTCCAGAGGAAGTCTCGGTGGCAAGGCGAGGAGGTGTTCCTCTAAATATCGTTTCCAGATGAGGAGAAAACTCACCACCGAAACTTCTTCTCTCTGAAACGACAGCTCTCATCTGCGGTGAGCCAAGACTCGTGTCATTTTCGTTACACTCAGTCTGTTGTATCTTATCCAGCGCGATTGAGAGTTTCTTAGTTTCTCGTCTCGTATCTTTTCTCTTCACGTCAGGGAATAAGTCCAGCTCTGCCAAGCTCGGTCGGTCAGTCTCGTCCGACTGAGTTAACAGTTTTACTAATTCGGTGCCATAGGCATACTCAGGGTATCGGTTCAGGAAATTTTTATTCGAATCCTCAGGCACGGTTTCTTTCGTAGGCTTTTTATGAGCTGATGATATACTGTTGTAGAGTCTCGCCGAAATTTGCGCGTCTTTAACTTGTCTCGCTGACCACAGCTCGACACAAAACATTGAGCCTTTTGGCTTTGGTGAACTCACCCAAGTCGAGAGTTTTGCTTTCTTGTGCTTCACTTCCGCAGATTCAAGGCTTCCGAAGCAAGGTTTCGAGGGTTCCTCGTTTTTGGCAGATGACCTTTGCTCGATCAATCTCTGAAGAAGTAAGTTAGATCTCTCGTTTCTTTCATGAGGCAGCATTGGAAGGGTGGAACTGCCTTTGGGTTCTAGAGAGCTAAGGGTTTTCATAGGTATTATTTGAGGTTGATTTAGATGAAGCTTGGGAGTGAGCTCAGAAATTGGAGTTATATTAATTAATTATATAGGAAGGCGGTTTTGAGTTATATGATCGAAGCGTATTGGTTCTTGAAGATCTAATAATTAAATTCCAGGTTTCTATTGTTCTGATAAAATCTCGAATATTTTTTTGTCAGAGCTCAAGATCTGAAATAAAAATTATTCAACGTCCTAAAAACGCGAGGCCCCACAAAGAATCTCTTTGATGAGATTTATCGACGGTTTTCGAACTCAACCGAGAGGATGAACATCCTAAGGCTTTGTTTTGGTTGGTAAGAGGGCTCGAATGCGCATTTCTGACGAGCGCTATTTTTATAGATTTGGCAAATTAAAATTATTGTGTTTTTGTAACGTATTATCCACGTCAGATTATCAACCTGTTTTAAATTAGTTTTGATCAGAATCAGAAAAGGGACATCATTATTTTTCGAGAAAAACAGCTCAGAGCTTATTTTGTCGATTGAAGATTAACACAGGTTGGTTAGTGGGATTGTGATGACACTATTAATAGAGAAATTTGCGTGTTTTTCCCTAGGAATCAATATACGGTTGCATTAATTTAGTAGTAATCTTCCGCTTAGGCCGATTCAGAAATTCTGAAACGTTTAAAATAAGCTTTCATTCATGACTTTAATTCGAAATCGGTTGTTTGTTAATTCTGAGGAGAGCCTCCAAAAAAGGAAATTCAGAAAAAATAAAACAAATACGGAACTTCATAAATCAGATAAGGTAATAGATGACCAGAAAGTTCCGATAATGATGAAAAAAGGTGGTAGGAAACAGGAATCTGAAAGGATAACTATCTCGGGGTAGAGGTTGTACTCTTGATGGTAAAGTAAGTGCCGCAGCAACTATTGTTGGAATTCAATCTCTATTCGAATCTGATGGATAACTTAAGGTTCACGAGTAGTGGAGGACTGTAATGCAATTATATTAGGAAAAATTGCATTTTCATAGTCAGTTGTGAGCTTTGGTTCAGAAACCTGTGGAGTTAGTGGGGATAGAGTAATTGCACGTCTACTGAAACCTCTGAGGACCTAATATCAAGAAATAATCTCCTCTCAAGAACTCAAGGACTTTGTATCTGGAGAGAAAATCAAATTTTGAAGCGCTCAAAGAAAAAGTGTGAGTCCAAATCAGGTCCTTTTTTCCTTTTTTTTTTTAATCCTCTGTCTCGTATTTGTAAGAATGGATTGCTTGGTCTTAATCTCAATAACTAAGTGTAGAGTCTTATCATTTTGACAATTATTCCAGTACAACAATACCAAATGATAAAGAGATGCTGAAGATTGGTTTGTACTTTTCAAACGTGCTGAGCAAAATTAGAATTTTTTGTGTGAATGAACAAAATGAAGTTTCATAAAAAAGAAAAATGAATACACTGATACATGCACACTAAACCTCGAAGAAATTGGACTTAATCATCTTATTATTCATCACGAATTCTATACGCCAATTTGCTACTAAACCTTCATGAATTATGAGTTATTATTGTTCAAATCTAGAGTACCTAAAGGGCCTCTTCCTCGTATTCTTTCAGATTCCTACCGAATTGAGTGATTTTTTGGTTTTGAATAAATTCTATAACGAATATGCAAAACTATTGGGTATCTGTATGGTTTTACAAAGATCTTCAAACCTAATCATAACCAACATCATCATTATCATTATAAAGATTTTTTCAATATTTATTCTTCTATATCTTATTATTTATGTCTATCATTTACATATGACTCTCTTCTTTACGATGCAAATTCTTAGCCAAAGTAAAAACCTCATTTTTCACCGACTTTACGATCTCATTTTTCAGTGCCTCAAACTCATTCTTCAGAACGCCAATCTCTGCTCTGACGTCATTTCTTACGCCGTCAATCTTGGTATTAACAGCTTCGCTGACATTTTGCACTTCGCTCTTCAGTGCTTCGAATTGCTCTTTCAATTCGTTACTCAAGTCCGAGTCTTCATCAGCTTGCTCATAAGGCTCGACGACCAACAAGAAACTCTTGTGCGAAGCCAACGAAGGCTGTTGCAACAGTTCAGGAGACACCATTCGACGATTTTTACACCGCTTGAATAGTGAAGTTATCGCTTTGAAGACTCTCTTCGTTTGTACTCTGATATCAGAGAGCTCGAGGACCATATTAATTCTCTCTCTGGAGTCAATAGCAACGATATTATCCTTCACATTGCCATACGTATCTCCCATGATCGAGATAATGAAGTTCAGGAGAACCAATGGTTGCAAGAAAGTCGCAAGGATGAAGAATGGGATAGTTACACCAGAATAATTGCCAGGATCTCCTCCAGTATAGATCAGATAATACATTTCCATTAAAACGTTGCCAAAATGCTCGTTACCGCTCTCTTCTTCGCCTGACTCCGCACTGCTCTCTGCACTGTCCTGTGTGCTAATCCCACGTAGAGCGAGACGACTTTGATAAAGACCGATTGAAAAGGCCACTGTATAGAGGGCAATAACCGTAATAAAGCTTACCATAGCTCTCAAGATCTCAAATATCATACGAATCAAGTACCTCAGCTGATCGAACATCCTCAGCACCAGGAGAATCTTTGTGTACACCAAAATAGCAGTAGCTGAAACGAAAAAGCTGGTGGTGTTCACTTCAGCGTCTGTCCAAAAGAGAATCGCCATGACCAACTCCAAGGCGATTAGAATCATGTCGATATATTTCCAAGGATCCATGAAATAATGACTTGGGCGTGCGGATGCTTGGATAACGGCAAAGACGAGCATTAGACCAACCAGAATTGTCAACGGGATGAGGATGTCAGAAGCAGCGTCAGGATAGTTCGTTCGCGTGAAGGCAAAGGCGGTGAACAATCCAAGAATTGACGTATAAAACGCGGCGAAAACTTTAAGTGACCGCTGTGCCTTCATCCATAGTAAATCTGTTATATGCTTTACAACAGGCGATTCATAGAAAACTTTATTCTCGGAGTCGATTTCGCTGAATATTTGCAATAGCTGTGAGGCCTCCTGAGAATCGATTTTATAAGTCGAGTGGATAGCGAGAACAGAATATGTTAATGGCGTTTTTCCGTCCGCAATTACTGCAGGTGCGATTTCTTTTTGTTGAATGAACGAGTTTCTGAACAAACTAAAAGCCTTTTTTTTATTGCAGCCTTTGAGTTCTCCTTCAGCATCCAACGTCTCAGCATTATGAAGACACCTCTCCGGGTCAAGCAAGAAACAAGATAAATAGCTTAAGAACGATGAGTTTCTTTGAGTGGTAAAAGTAGCATGGATAGAGTTCGATAGAGCGATCATTAGCGCAAGAGGGTCAGCTCTCTCGAGATTCAAGAATTTTGAAATATTCTTGAAAAAGTAAGATTGGAATTGCTGAACTCCGACGTTTATTTCGCCATCGTATTGAACAAGATAGTCAATTTGCGTTTTGCCATCTGAATCTACGTTCAGATAAGTCTTATGCTTCAGAGCGACGTCTACGAAAGAAGGGTCTGCTCTCGGAAGCAGGAAAATGATGTAATGAATGAGATTCCACCCTTTCGGCATGAAATGATATTTCCCAAGGGTTTCAAGAGCACTTTTCAACTCCTCAGTTGAGACATTATCTTGGGAAGAGGAGTGGTAGGCTTTACAGGCTTGTAGGAATGAAAAATTATATTCTTCATCTATCGTCGAGGGATTTGGTGCAAAATCGATGGAGTGATACGCGATATGGTTGGAACCAGAAACTAGCCCACCTTCTGGGGTTAGTGAAAATCGCGGCAACTTTGAGTCCTCCATATGATATTGATATAGTAACTTTTTTTCTTGGAAATCCCAGACAGAGATGGTTTTGTCTTTCGATGCGGTGTAGATGTATTTGCCATCAGAAGATATTTGTAGAGATTCAATCCGATCTTTATGAGCATTTTGAATCCTGTAGATTTCTTTGCGGCCATCTAGACCCCATACTGCTATGCTTCGGTCAGCCGAAACACTTACAGCGTACTTGCTGTCAGGAGTCACTTTTAGATCAAATATATTTTGCTGGTGGGCGTCTTGAAAATGATGAATCTCTTTTTTGGTCTCGAAGTCAAGAAGAATGATATCCAGGTAAGTGGTTGTAACAACTAAGTATCGAGAGTCTGGTGTGATTCGTAATTTTAGGAAATGACCTTGGT
>ENA-UOTZ01000799-UOTZ01000799.1-compost-metagenome-genome-assembly--contig:-NODE-799-length-25209-cov-23.897541_pt1 | contig 25209 bp, 19 predicted proteins | sample MGYA00238144_ERZ746983 | MGnify/ENA primary metagenome ERZ746983 (study PRJEB28759, sample SAMN06268863) | compost metagenome | isolation source: single cell | place: USA: California, Emeryville, Joint... | reverse complement strand
TCAACTCAGCGCTTTAATGAGAGCATTTAGGTAATTCTTTCTCTTTGCTCACCTACCTCCTTCCTAAATCTCTTAAAGCTACTCTAGCATATCAAATTCTCTTAATGGTAGAGTTCAAGGCCCAAAGTTATAGATTCATTAAATTATTACTGCTCATTTCCTTAACCACACAAGGTGTTCTTTCAAGCAAACTCAATAACATAGACATAGACTTCAAATATTTATCTAATCAAAAACTATTAGAACTAACTGTCAACGTAGGGATACAAATTGTTGGCGAGGCCTCAGGGCTTCACCATTTATTTTTTTACAAAGGTAAACTCAAAGGCGAAACAAAAACTCACCAATCTTCATTCTTCGGATTTGTTTGTCTCGCTCTCACCTCCTGCATTTCTCTCAAATGATCTCGGTTCCAAATCCCTGAATCTCTGATCAATTCATCGAATTGATAAAAACTCTCTCTGTCTTTATTCTGCAACACCCAAACCGCCGAAACCCCGCTGAAAGCAATCAAAACAATAAGCATTATCCAAAAGAACCCTTTCATGGCTGGAACTCTCGCTGCATACGTCGCCCATACATTCGCAAAATCACCGTTTAAATAATTATTCAGATCCGTGTTCTGGAAGCAACTGATATATCCTGCTTTCACAAACGAAACTGATGATTCTTTCAGCTCAGGAATAATATCCGAAATCACCCAGGAATGCACTCCAATAGCGATCAACTCTACCAAGGTAATGCCTATGAATATCGCGAGTGGTCCAATGAATTCCCTCACCCCGCCAATGCGCGTGCAGTACACTAATACCAAACATTGAAGTAGTATCATCCCATAAGTGATATAATTGAAATACGTTTCTGAATCTTGCTCCTTTCTAATGAGTTCTGAAAAGCTTTCATCACTATCGCTGTCGTCTAATATCACGAGCTCGAGACACTCATCGTAGTGACTATTATTCCAAATAATGAATAAATGCTTCCGGGCAACGAGAACCACATTCTGTTGAAACAGAAATTCCCTGACTAATGGTACATCGGATATTCCTCCTAAAAACTCGCTATACTGAGAGAAGAAAGCTTCTCCAGTCGCATTTGCTAAAGTCAATGCATCTGTATCCACAGGATTACAACCTTGAGGTGATTGAATAAGTGGTAATGCTTTATTAGATAAGTTAGATGCGGGCCATTGATACTGGCTGACACAAGGCAAATCGTTGAGAGAATAGTCGAATTTGTAGACATGGTTATTAGAACGATGATCATTTTTAACTGTCATATAGAACGTTCCGTTATCTCCCTTTATAAGCTTCACGTCTGAAATCGGACAATTTTCGCTTTCAGGGACACAGAGAGTCGCTCCACATTTCTCGAAACCTGGCTGACATTCGGCTAGTGTATAATAGAAATCAGAGTTCCTTAGGATACAGAAATTTGAACCGAACCAATTGTGAAAATAGCTGCCATGGACTGCAGGAATGGTCTTTCTCAAGAGGAAATACTCAATCCAGAAACAAGAAGAGGAAGTGTCTGTATATTTCTTGGAGATTCTGTCCCAACAAGAGACTTCTGATCCATAAAACTCTCCTATCGTTGAAAGCATATATCCTTTTGGGCAGGACTCGCCTGCTGCGATGACTTTTATATCTGTGATGGGAGAAGTTTGTAAGTTGGTTGATATGTATTCCATTGTCGCTCCAGCAGAATAAACTTCGTTTATGTTGGGATATGAACCCACAAGGAAAAATTTGATAACGGTTATGACGGTGATAGCTACCATAGCCAAGTAGAGTCGGTCTTGGTCGACACGTGTCTCGATAAAGTGCTTCAGAGCAAACATACGGGATATTATGAAGGTCGATTTGCAAAAATTAATGAGGATAGGAAAATTTTCTAATTTAATACAGGGTTTATCAGAGATACATTTTTTTTCATTACGAGCATAAAAGAGTCAAGATTCTATTATTTTGGATGCAATAGAGATGTGGTCTTGTGAGATGAGGAGAAAATATAAAGGCAATAGCGAATTGGTCTCCATATTCATCGAAAAGGTTGCATGATACTTATTAGCGCGAGCAAAAAAAAACCTTCATCATGAGTTTTTTCTGAATGAAAAAAAAATTAAAGAGCAGTTTAATCCAGGTATTTGTTAAAACTGAAGCAAAACTCCACTCTTTCCTCTGCTTATGAAAGCGTTACTTGGATCACCCGACCACCTTAGCAACATTCCATCTGATCTTGCTTTTAAGATCATTTTAGCAAACCGAATTGCTGATTCTCTTTCGATCTTAGGATGTCTTTTCAATTTGTTTACAACAGTACTGCTTAAAGCCTCTGACTACACTCTAGGCAAGATGGTTGTGCTGCTTTGCATTACGGACCTCATTTATAACGGAATATCGGTCATTCAGAGCTTTCACCAAATCGAAAATTGGATGTGCCAAACAACAACTTTTTTCTCTTTCTTTGGATACGCTGGCTCTTTATGTTGCACAATCTGCTTTGCACATGCGCTATATGTCAGCGTGACCTATGATCAAGTCAAAGCGATTGATTCGTTTTTAAAATTATATGTAAATAATTGCAATCAAAAAAACTTCGTCACTGTTCAGTTGACTCAGACAAAATTATATGTAATGTCTTCTTGTGTGACGGGTTTCGCAGGAGCGACTCTCTCAGTTGTCTTGGGATATGCCGTAGTAGATAATGAAGTCCAGCTTTGCTTGCATAGGAAAACAGCAGAGACCGGAGAAATCATCGACTGGGCAATGCTTGTGATCGTGCTGATACCTCTCATTATTGCATTGCTGATTTGCTCGCTCTGTTATTTGGCAATCATCCGCAAACTGAAAAAATTCAACAAGAAAAGAAGTTATTTGGAATTATTCTTGTATCCATTAATACTTGTGATCTGCTATTTGCCTGGGGCAATAAAGGCTCTGTATGAAAGCCTTGCGAATGACGACGTATCGGAAGCGTGGGATATAGCAGTGAACGTGCTATTCAACCTTCAAGGATTTCTGAATGCTTTTGCGTATGGATTGTCACAAAGGATAATGAGGGGTTACAAAGAAAAAATCTGTAGGAAAAAAGCCAGCAGAGGATCAACTCCTGGGAAGGTTCTTTCATCCATTGGATCGCAAGCTCAGAATCCTAGCCTTTTATTTTATTCAGTGATCTCTGAAGAGCGTGATCCGATAGAACGTTGAAAGGATTGATGAATTCAGAAAAAAAGTAACGAGAAAAAGCGCTATGTCTGCTTATGACTGAAAGCAGACTTTGCTTTCAGAGTTGAAAACAACAATTTGAATTTATTTGGAAATACGTGAGTATTAAGTGAAGAGACTAATCATTTTTATCACATATTAGTCCATAAGAAATGCTGTACTTCGTTATAATTAACACATAATAAATTCAACCACTTAACAGCTAATTAGTGTACTTAAAGTGTAATCTCTGTGATTGAAATAAGTGATTATTTAATATGAATTTCCAAATGATAAAAATGGCTTTAACTTTCGGCAGTAGAGGTCAACAGAGTGCTTTTCTTGTTCAGATCTCGACCGTTTAAACTACAAAATGTTGAAATGGGAATTCACATAACGCTTTAAATTCCTGCTATTTAAATGGGTAAGAGTTTGTCGCATATGAAAAATTTTGAGAATTCTTGAAGTTCGATACACAGATATAATGTAAATTATAACGTATGTGATAATTCCTCAAACCTTTTGTACAGATGGAGTTGCGTCTATGGCATATCGTCCCTGTGAATATTTAAATTTTCTGCAATTTTCATCTCCAGTTTCCTCCTTTCTTCCTCGAGCTCTTTCTGCAATTGATTCATTTCCGTCGCTCTATTTGTATTATTTTCACGAGGTTGCTCCCGACTGCCCAGGTATCTTGCGGTTCCAGCAACAGTCCCAGTAATTACCGCTAAACAGCAGCAGCAACAGAAAATCAGCCCCAGTAGGATAGCTGGAAACAACACATTTACCCAAAGCAAACTTGTAAGAGTATCTGACTGACAGTTATCACGATCTGTAAGGGCCACACAAGCGTAAATCCAAATCCCATACTTAAAGAATGCATGTGCCCAGGCGAGGGTAAGATAGAGGCGGCCGAACAATGTTTTTTCGCCAAGGTCTCTGTCTTTTGCTTCTTTAAGTTTCAAAGGAAAAAGAACGAGATGTGCGATACTTGAGCCAAGGTAAGCCCATCGCGCAAACTTTGCAAATTGATAAACTTTGCCTTTGCATTGATCATCAAGCTCATTGAAAATAACAAAGTAGGCAATAAACCAAGGAAGTGACAGTATGAAGCTCATGACACCATTTTTCACAGCTCGTTTATGGTGACTCACATGTGGTTGATCTGTCTGCCCTTGACCAAGCAGCTGCCTCAACATGATCAGTCTTCTGATCTTACCTTTGGAAATATAAAATAATTTAATTTATTGACCATGTGACAGAAAAATCGATCATGAAATTTTCCTGAATTTTTTTTTCTCTTTTTAGCACTTCTTTTCATCCAATTGCGTGTAGGAGGTTTTAACTGCAAAGAAATAAAAAAAGACATGCAGAATTGAACAATAGAAAAGAAACAGACAAATAATCTGAAAACTCAATGTACTTATGCAATTGGAGATGTCAAATAAATAAATCCTTGCAAATTCATATGCGATTTTATGCCATTTCTATTTTATGAGTATTTTGGACTTCGGCCATTTGCATCTCGAGCTTCTTCCTCTCTTCTTCAAGATTCTGTCGCAATTGATTTGCTGGGTTTGCTTCTTGAGTGTGAATTTGCTGGTTATTTTCTATATTTCTCGCAATTCCTACCGCCGCTCCTGCAGTCACAAGGAGACAGCAGCAGCAACAGCAACAAAATCCCATCAAAATACCTGGGATCAGAACAGTCGCCCAGAGAAGGCTCACGAGACTGTCATTGGCACATGATTCTCGACGACTCAAAGCAATGCAAGCATAGATCCAAACAGCAACAAGAAAACAGCTAAGTGTAGAACCTAAAATTTGAGTTAGTGTTGCAATATCGCTTTCTTCATTTTTGTCTTTCTTCTTTGCGACTACTAAACGCATGGGAAATAAGATTATTTCTGAAATGGTGGCAGCAAGGTATGCCCACCTTGCGAATTGACCAAAATTATAAGGAATGCCAGTGCAGGTTCCATCGTCTGGTATTTTTGCGAATACAACGAAGTAAGCAATGACCCAAGGAACCGAGAGAATAACATTTGTGACTCCATTGTTGAGTGCTCTTTGAGTGTGATTTGGGCGGTTTTCACCACCTTGACCTTGATTTTGGGAACCAGCTATTGAAAGCATAGTTGCGTCTTGTTAGAATCAGCCCGTAATTCTATCTTTTTATTTGAATATGAGATGTTTCTGGTGTTTCAGAATTAATTATGCGATAGTAGTATAGAAATTACGAACCGATATCAAGCCTCAGAAAAAAATTCTGAAAATCGCATGAAATTATTTCTTTTGTGAATTTCATATCTATTCTTCCATTATTAAGTCGAGGAAATATCATTTCGTCTTCAACACAAGCAGACTATAGGAAATAACATTATATGCCTTCGTCTTTGAGTACAAGGCATTTTGCCATATGTGTCAGTAAAATTATGATGTTAAGACTTCATAAGCAGTAGAGAATCCAACAGATGGAACTTGCAGAATTACCTGTTAGATTTGAGAAAGAAATATGATGAAGAATAGTCCTGTAAAGAAAATTTGCAAAGATAATCGATTTTGTGGTTAAAAATTACTCCTATCAACTTTCCTGACTAAGAAAATGATTTACGTAGAGTTAAAACCCTATCACTTGGACCATCTCAGTTCGAATATCCCTAACGTCCTAATTGTTTCAGAAGTTAGAAAGAAATTTTTCAACTTTAATTTTCAGGGGCGTATCGAGAAGCTATGTAAAGGCGAAAGTTGTTATTATAACTTTAACCCATTCAACGATTAATATCTGTGTAACAGAGAAGAAATTATAGTTTCATATGAATTTTCAGATCCCTAAAAATCGTGAATGTTATTATATGAAGCCTGAAAATCCAAAGCCCCACCCTGCAATTGTGATCTGATGATTTATGCCATATCTATCTTATGAGCATTCTCAGTCTCTTTTATTTGCTCTTCCAAAAGATTTCTCCCTTCTTCAAGATCATGTCTCAATTGGTTTGCTTCAGTTGAGGTTTGCCCTTGGGCCTGCTGCTGACTTTGGGCACTGCCGGCTGCTCCTAATACTGCGCCAAATAGGCACATACAGCAACAGCAGCAACAGCATGCAATGACCATGACAATTACTGGAATCAGTACAGTTGCCCAAAGAAGATTCACAAGATTCTGATTGGCACATGACCCTCGATTACCCAGCGCAATACATGCGTAGATATAAAATCCGAAAAGCAAAGTACTCTCGATAAAGGTCATGCAGCTAATTAACCCTGCAATACTGCTCTCTTCACCATTGTCTCTCTTCTTTGCAACTGTCAGACGAATGGGAAAGAGAATCACTTCGATAATCAAGGCGGTAAGATACGCCCACCTTGAGGAGTCCCCCCAACTGTAAGGTGTGCCCGTGCAGGTTCCGTCATCTGCTACTGTTGCGAATACGGCGAAGGAAGCAATGGCCCAAGGAAGAGATAAAATGATACTCCCGATTCCTTGAAATATCGCGCTTTGTGTATGCGTTACATTATTTTGGCCGTGCTGATTGTTCTGATTGCCTGAGAACATAGGTAGGTGTCCTTTGAAATGGAAAGTCTGTAAATTTTTATCAGTTTTTATTCCGTTTTTGATTTAAGTTAATCATTTGTTTTACTTTAACTACATAATTATCTGATAGCTGCCTGGCATAGGTATATATCTTCTCATTTCAGTCTTTTCTACTTATTCCTAAAGTAACTATTCAATATAGAACGTATGAAGCACAATAAGACTCATAGGATGGATGGAATTATGGTTCTAAATATAATAGAAATCAGCAATATTCTCTCAGTGTTTGGGTACCTAAACTTCATAAAACCTTGCTGCCTTAGAACTACTTAGTTGACCTCAAGAAGCAGATAGAAGATGGCCAATCTTAATATTATGTTAGGATACCAAGATTAATTCAAAACATTACTTCCATCAACGCTTTCTGCAGAGAAAATCACTCGATTTGTGCTAGAATCCAAAATTTTGACAGTTTTATCTTCTGAAGCAGTCGCCAAGAATCCACCAGTTGGGCTCCATCGTACAGAATATATCCAGTCTATACAACAATTTGAATTAGAAGTTAATTACTTCCAAAAAAAGAGAGAATTGAATACCGCCATGAAGATTCTCAAATGTTTTAATCACATTTCCTTCTCTGCGGTCATATAGTTTCACCGATTGATACCCACTGCATGCCAAAAGATTTCCATCACGGTGCCAGTCAATCCATAACGTCGAAGCTACCATCAATAGCAATCGAATAAAATGGTTTGTAGTCAAATTAAGAGTTACCCAAAGCGTCTAGAGTTAAATCAAATTTAAAAAGATTCGTATGTTTCTCCACATCGATCAGATTGAGGCTTTTATCATCGAATTTAACAGCAATTATGGGGTATATTGGATTCCACCTGCATCTATTGTATGATACTTAATAGTACTTGATAGATAGCCTTGCAGATGCGTTTAGTTACTTGATTTTTTGTTCGTAAGTTTATGATTGAACAGTTCAGCACAGCTGCCATCAACCTCTGTAACTGAGCAAATCCCACCGACATCAAACATTGCCATTCGTCTACCTTCGGGATCAAAGTCCAAACTGTTAATCAATCCTATTGGCTCGATTAGTCTGCGGAACATGAGTAAGAAACGTGCCTTTATGGCATGGTTGCCATTTTGCTTTTTTTGTGACTTCCAACGAATTCGAGTCAATGAGATGATAAGATACACTGTTCTTCACCGAGAGCAAGGCGGAAAGGCCTCTTTTGCTATTGCAGGCAATATCCGTTAACTCTTAAATGATGATATTAGATAAACAATCAGCATTGGAGTAGTTACGTCCTTGAATTTCACCAAATATGCTTAGTTTTTGCATGCCTTTAGTGAAATCAAATAAACCGAAATTAGATACTTCGTTGTCTCGGCTGATCGACGAAATTAAATAGTTTGTGTTTGGTATCTGATCAACCAATGTGATATAACCTATAAAACGGGTTAAATATCTGGTAGTTAGGACTTTAAAATACCTCCTTCAGCCTTCAACTGAGTTCCTTGATAACCGTTAAACTGCTGGTTTATTTGCATATCATACAAACTAATCAAATTCGATTTTGAATAGCACCATGAGACCTTCATCGTATAACTTTCAGTACTGTAATCTATTCGCTCGATTAATACACCAATCATTCTAAAATTTACCAAACGAGCTTAACATCACTTCATCTATCTTCCCCTTCGAACCACCATCTCTCTGCAACAATCCTTGTAGCAGCTTCAATAACGAATCCTTTTGGTTCGTTCCTTCAAGTTTCTTCAACAGACTCTCCAAGTATACATTGTATGTATACTCATCATCAATCGCGCTTAACGCTTGCATTTCCCTGCGCTTAATCCCACCAGTCTCAAGGATAAGAAGTCCTAAACGATACGTATCATCGCTTGTAAGGCAAGAAAGCTCCTTGGAATCGCCTTGGCTTTTCTCGAGCAAAGTTCTTCCAATTGTGCTTGAAGTATCGGTTATTGTGCGTTTCTGGGTAGGACTGTTTTGCTCGCTGAGACCTTCTCCAGCAGAAGCAGCCCAATCACCGACCATAAAAACATTTGAATATTTCGAATGGAATATCGATTTCGAATCGAGCGTAACATTGGTGAGCTTCATTTCGCCTCTCATGAAATTAATATCGGATATAACATCCTTTAGCATCTTGTTTATGTCATATTTGGGTCGTGTTTCGCTTTCAGTGTCTTTATTAACGATATTATTGTAAGGTTTGGTCGCAAAGCCAATGCTTCCTTTAAAAAATTCAAATGACGGTAAACACACTGTTTCCGGTTGGTTGACGCGGAGGCAAAAGCGGAGGAGCTCTTGAAGGAAGAGAGTAATAGCAGAGTTATAGTCTCTTTTAAAAAACTGGGAATTAGTATCGAGGACTCTAATGGTGTGGCGCTCTCCAGTTTTGATATATGTAGCGTCATAGGACTTGTAGTATGAGGTTTCGGATGTGAGCTCGAAATCTGTGTAGGTAGCTTTGAGTTTTGGAGGAACCAAAGAGTCACGGATTGGATCCGTGGATTGTGTAGTGGATGGCATCATTGTTGTATTGGAAAAGGATTAATTTATTGATAATAAATTATATTTCTCAGAACTTTCTTCGCGACAGGAAAGCACGGCGCGAGAATCCAGAGGCCGTGTTGAAGTCATCAATATTGAAATTTAGTAAGAATGAGTGCATGCAGCATGCGAATGGCGAAAGGTAATGGCTATTATTACATTTGAATTGGCTGAAATAAATAATCATGTGAAATAAGTCTGAGAGTACAATTCAGTTGCTATTCGAAGCTGTGTTTTTTCGCAATATTGCGCTCAAATTAGCTGAGTTCATATTGAGTATAAATAGCAAGCAGCCATTGGTCTCTTTTGTAGACTTTCTAATCACGATAAGGTTAGATAATTATTATTGCTGCCGAAAATATGACCGAAAGTAAACGTACCTTTGAAAAATTTTGCTTAGACTGATATTTAAACATTGTTGCTGCTGCTACCTTGAATTTGAATAATTGCAGAGGAAAAAGTAGCGTCCCGCATTTTGCTGAGATAATAATCAATCGATTAATCGAAAGCTAATCAACTACCTGCATCGAACATCTACTTCCTTGATTATTTTTTCGCAACAAATATGGCTCCTTTTACGCATTCTGGAGAATTCTCTTTCATGTTTATTGTATTGTAGAGATACCATAAGCTCAAACAATAATTAATAAATGTAACGTTGCATATTTTCTTAGATGATGCATTGGCAATTTCCTTTAAAGAAACCCAAGAAATTCTTTTCACACATACATATGAACAATTGCATCATTGCTTAAGCTTTTTTAAAGTTAGTCTATGCATGGTTTTCTATCCTATCTCTTCATCTTCTATCTTTCGTTCATCAAGCCTTCAATTTCTGAAGAAAAATCGAGATCCTTATTGATACATATACACAAAATTCTACAGCAAATCCGACTTTTCAATAAATAATTTTGTAAAGTTTCCTTTGTCCTCAAGTAACTATCTTTTTCGTAAATCAATTAGATCTCTCCTTTTTTCGAGCTCTTTTGCAAATTAAACGTTTCCTCCCAACAAATATTAAGATTTTCTTACTTGGATTTCTTTTTGGAGCTGTGCTAAAATTATCTTTGCTTGTTCTGAACCAAGAGTCAGCCAAAGAACAATCTTGAAAAACTCTCACCTGGATCATACTGCGAAAGGATTTTTGAAAAGTTATCAACGATAGTCTTCGTCTCGTCCTTTGGCTTTTTCTCTTCTTTCACCTTAAAATCTTCCTTCACCTTAGTACTCTGGCTGGTAGGAGTTGAAAATATTTGATTGCTGATTCCACTGCTAGCTTTGCTATATATATTCCGCAGCATTAGTCTCTTCCAGCAGTCAACTGCTTACCTCTTAGAAGTTGTAGGCCGCGTTGGGGCAGTAGGTCTCGAGAACAGCGTCTCACTTGGATTATCTAACAATAATTTCGGTTTCTCTGGCTTCGTGAAGTCGGTCTTCGGTACGCTCTCTAATTCTTCGTCCTGAGGGACCAACATTAGGAAGCCTCCGCTGTGAATGGGTCGATGAGCTGATGATTATTACAGTACTATTACGTTGTTTCATCTTCGATGTAAATCAGGTCCGACATCGCTTGTGTTCTTATTTCTTTGATAATTAAAATTATAAATTTCACCTTAATCACACAATCATAATTTACATGCATCTACTCTTAGCCGTCGCCGTTTGTTGTGTTTGCATGGCGCCAATTCTTGCAGAGCCCACCCATTCAGATGAGAGATCGATAATGATCTCGTTTTATCAGCGAAGGATAGTACCATCTGGTCATTATGTTTATGTTTCTGGCAATATCTCAGCATTAGGAGCATGGGATTCTCAACGAGGGATTAAATTAAACAGCGATGGCAAAAACTGGTTCGGAAATGTGTCTGTGCTACCGTCTTCAGATATCGAATATAAATTCTTCACATCAACAGATCCTGTTAGGCATGTCATCTGGGACCATGGACCGAATGCCAAAATGACCATCTCCGGGAGTTACAAGGATAACTCAGCAGGGTCGATTATTCGAGTAATGAGTTTTAATATTCGCTTTCAGAATGATTTCGATGGCGTAAATAACTGGCATAATCGAAAAGATTTCGTAGCTCGTGTTATGCAGGAGAATCTATGCGATTTTATTGGACTCCAAGAGGCTTTCCTTAGCCAGTCTCGGGATCTGCAGCATAAACTGCCGGAGTATATGTGGTATGGGCCTGGAAGAGATGTTGGAGGCGAAGGAGAAGCGGCTCCGATATTTTATCTCCACGAAAAATGGGAAATTCATGAAGCGAATACCTTTTGGCTCTCGGACACTCCCGAAGTAGAGGGCTCGAAGACATATGGGAACGAGATCCCTCGAATATGTACGTGGGGAAAGTTCAAAAATAAGATAAATAACGAGATATTTTATGTGTATAATTTTCACTTGGATCATTTAAGTATGACATCAAGAGTGAAAGGAGCTCTCCAGATCAAGGAGCATATGAGAAGGACTTGTGGGGATAGCACGAATGTTATACTGATGGGAGATTCGAATGCTGTGTTTTTGGGGTTTATTGAGAAGACGCTCGAGATTTTCGAGGAGGAAGGGATGAAACTACAGGACAGCTGCAGACAGTTTATGTGTGAAGGGACTTTTCATTGGTGGACTGGCCTTGGAATATTTAGAATAGATTATATATTTATTCCTCAAAATTATGAAGTCGAATATTGGAGGCTGGTAGACAGTAAGGATGGAAGATATCCGTCTGATCATTTTCCGATCATGGCTCAGTTCACTCCTGGCAAATATAGAAAATCCATATTTGGATCAATGTGGACTGCTTAGAATAGGCAGCTCTTTCGCATCTGTTTAGAGTCTTACAGAATTTGAGTGTATTAATTTATCAATTTGAATCCAATTTGCAATTACCAGTAAATTAACAATTGCAGTCAAGCGTAGCTTGAACCAAGTACAGATTTCTATTTACACTCGAATTAATTGAAGGAGTTAACTTTGTAAATATCTAAAAATTCGTCGGTTTCCTGTTTTTTTTTTTTGAAAGTTTGATGATTTACTAAAAAGGAGCGCTTTGGTCTTTCAAAAAGCCATTTCAATAAACTCCATTTTTCCAAACCATTGAAAATCGGAAGAACAACTAATCAGAGTTTTTCGATTTTAACAATCTTTTGGTTCAAAGATTCAAAATGAGTATTAAAATGACTGCTAAGAATTCTCCATGCTATCGTTAAATAAATAAAAAATAAAAATGTCACAAACCAGCACATCCTTTAAAATCGAGCTCAGTTCCGAGGATCCTAAGCTTAAGCGCTCTTTTAGAGGACACACAGACACAGTCCTCTCGGTTGCTTTCAACCCTAATATGTATTGTCCTACTAACTACCTTCTTTTTCTAAATACACTCCCATTCGATTCCTCCAGGAAGCAGCTAGCGTCAGGTTGCAAAGATTCAACTATCAAAGTGTGGCATTTCGAACCGAAACAAAAATCTTTCAAATTTGTCGGCCATAAGGCAATATCCCAGAATTATTCAACCCTTCTAATCAAAAGTTCAACCCTCTCTAGGCCGCTATTCACGATCTTTGCTTTTCGCCCAATGGCAAGTTCCTCGCGTCAGCTTCTGCGGATGAAACTGCAAGGCTATGGTCCAATTCCAAGTAACACTTATAATTTTTCCCTTTATGTCCTTATGAAATCCGATAACATCAGCGAGGGTTTATCACTTCTTATCAAAGGGCACAAAGGTCCTGTGAGATCAATCAAATACAGCAAAGATGGTCAGTTCATCGTGACGTCCTCTGAGGATCACACTGTTAAAATATGGAATCCTTCTGATAGAAAGCTTAAGCAAGCATTCGATGGTCATTTAAAAGCCGTTAGAACCACAGATATTCACCTCTCAAATCATTTTATTCTCTCTGGTTCAGACGATTGCTCAATGAGAATATGGGATATTGAACATAAACAGCAAATCCTTGGGTTTTTAGACCATTCAGCACCGATAAATTCAACGATTTTTCACCCAAATTCCGCTTATATGGCTTCTGCAGGCGAAGATCGTAAGATCAGGTTTTACGATATGCGAGTAAAAAAGTTAATACAGCAGTTTGACGCGCACTCCGAGAGCATCAATAGCATTTCGTTTCACCCTTCGGGGAATTTTATGGTTTCAGCTTCCGATGATTCAAAGCTCAAAGTTTGGGATTTGAGATTCTGGAAACTGGGATTTACGTTATTCGGGCATTCCGGGGCCGTTTCTTGTGTAACTTTCTCGCCAAAGGGAGATTACATTGCGAGCGGAGGAGATGACACCGCAGTGTTGGTATGGAAATCCAATTTTGGGAGCGAAACTGGAGAGTTTGTGAAGGAGATGGCTTCGCCGAATCAAACTCAGATCGTTGGAAATCCAAAACCAATTGAACCCAAACGATCGGCGTCGGTCACAAAAGCGCAAAAAATGCTTATCGTTTCTCCGAAAACGGGAAATGAGAGCATCAATTTTTCGCCAAAATCTCGACGAACGTCGCAGTCCTATTACCTCGGAGGGAAAACCTTTGTAGATGAGAGAAAGGCGAGCGCAGGGTTTAAGTCGTTCGAAAAGGACTCTCGCTCGATTTTAGACGATATGAATACCTCTACGAATAATACAAAAAAAGAAGTGCGGGTAATAAATTGGTCTTATGATCAAATACAAAGTGGTTAATATGACTAGATAGTGGAGAGTCACCCCAATGGCAACGATATATCTGCAGTACTACATGCGATCAACTCTCAACTGACCAATGTTACTAAGTACTTGATAATCACCTTACTTAGGAGTAACTAAATGTTATTTATTATTTAGAACGCTGACGGATCTGCAAAAGAGGATGGAATCAAGTGAAGCTCAAATCGCTATGCTGAACAGTAAAATTTCAGCAATCAAGCCTACTTAAATCCCTATATACAAAAATCACTCACTACAATTCTAAACTAATTATGGAAAAGTGATCATATTTGTGTTAAATGCATTGGATAAGATCGTTTTGACATCGTTTTTTCTTGTTATCAATCTGCATTTGAAAGCTGATCCCTTAGGTATGCATGATTAAAATGATTAAGAAAGAAACATTCACACTTTAATGGTCGGATTCTTTCAAAAATTTTGTGGTGGATTAAAATAAGTTTGTAGTCGAATTCAGTTTTTTTTTTTTGAATTCAGCTTTCAATTCACAACTTACTAGGAAAAAAATTAATTTTAAAAGTACATCCAAAGACTTCCTCATGTAATAGGCTTGATCGTATGGTTAATTATCGAGATCATCCTGGGAGTTTTAAACTACTGCTCTTCGTTATTTTCTAGTTCATCTATCAACATCAAGGTTTATCGAGGATATTTATGAGAAATTAATATTAATCAATCTTACTCAGAAGTCATTGTTTGAAAAAGCTCGCGTTTAAATACTACTATACTCATAAATGAAGGAGATATAACAAGAATTAGATTAACTTCTAATAGATTCAGCCTGAGTCCATATTCAATTTTTCTTAAAGAGCATAATTGCTGTAATCTAATACAGTTTCAAATCTCTCAAAGACTCCGATTAGAATCATTAAGTACATGACTCGCATTAAGTCTTATTAGAGATCCTATCGGTTGCAGTCTTCTTTCAGGTGGAGTCCGAGTTGGGTTCTCGACTGGGTCTAGGCTGATCATTCTCTGAGTGCCTCTTGGTTTCCTTTTTTTCTTCTTGCATGCGCTCACAAGCACTTTTAAAATGCTAAATGCAGTAAAAAGTGGGTTTACTACTAAAGCAAGTAAAATCAATCCAATGAAAAACCATCCGATGACCATCCCTTGATTTAAGCTTAAAAATTGTATCTGCTTATTCGTAGCAAAGACAGCTACAAATCCGGCTTGAAGTAGCATGATAATCTCATTTGTGAGAATTGCCACTCTTTTCTCCAACTCTTTGTGTGGTTTCCCAACAAATAATGTTATTATGAAGAATAGGGTCAGAAGAAGCACCATGTATGCCTGAGCAACGGGCGCCCGAGGAAGCCAGAAGATAATCGCTACTGTCATAAACACTTTTGCAAATGATACAACGAAAAAATATCGGCCGATAGAAGTCTCAGGCATATAGTCATTAGTTATAAAAGCAAACTGCTTCTGCCTAGGTTCAGCCACTTCAAGCGATTTTCTGCTCATAAATAATCTGTCTCGAGTGATTCCCCAGTTCCACTTTGTGTGACGAATGGAGAAAATTGTAAGTATCATCACTCCAACAGAGCTCAATGCAGCTACAACGAGATTGAGGATACCATAAATATCAAATACAGGTTCCCAAAATTGCAGAAACCAGGCTAACGCGAACTTTGATTGACAGCCAGCGACGCTAGATAAAATCAAATTCCACTTAAACTTATAAAGGACGTTGTGAAATAACGCCGATTTTGGTTTGACAATTTTTTTCACAATCTCCAAAGTGCCCGTGAATGTTAAGGCTAGCATGCATGTCATTACAGTTGTTCCACAATTTGAGAGAAAATTAACCGTAGATGCATATTCACCAAAGCGATACCAGTTGCTTCGGTAAAGGCTTGCATTAATCTGTAGAAACAGAAATGGTTCAGGAGTGGGGCTGGCGTCTTTTGCAAGAGTGTTCTTGGAAGTCAGCTTGAAAAATGCTTCGATATTTGGAGGATAGCCAGCGTCAATAAATTTAAAAAGCAGCAGAAGATGAATACCATTAATTGCCATAGCGCTATTAGTTCCTCCCATGACAGCTTGACTCCCCAATAAACCCGCTCCTATTGCAGGGATCGCAACGTTCGCTCGAGATGATAATTGGGAAATAATTTGAGTAGTTTGGTTGTCTAAACGCTGACATTCTCCATTAAAAGAGAGACAAGACGAATCAAAACATGTGCCATCTTCATCGGAAAAAATTGGGTCACAATCTACATTGTTGTGGGGAAGCCAAAATAATTAATCGAAGGTAAAGCAAAATATAATATTACTAACGCAAGCACGATCTCCTGAACGCGCCTAGTATCCCAAAGGACATGTTTGCAAGCATTCTGCACTATCAGTGTCATTATTATAATGAAAATGCAAATCTTTGGTGCAGGCAGAGCAGTTTGGAGCATAATTGCCCAAGATTGTCAAAATATTAGTTGAATATGAGGTTGAAAATCCATAATCATTGGTGGTTGTTGCAGTAAAAGTGTATTGAACATTTTCTTTGAGCGTCATTGATTGGAGAGTGATGGTTTCCTGATTTTGAAGAGTGTTTAAGTACTGTTTCAGTTGAGCTGTGCTGGTGAGATTGGAGTCATTTGACTGAACTTGCTATGTGTAAGTATATGGTGAGAGTGCAGATGAGGCAGCGTTGTGGGTGATTATGAGCTTCAGAGTCAGGCTGTTACAAGGATTTGCAGTTTCTGGGGCTTATATAATTTGTTAAAGAAAAGATTTAAAAAAAGAAAAATGGGTGCCTTTACCATCTACAGTGATATCTGGCAAAATTGTTACGTCAGTGCATTGGCCAAGAGGAGCCTAGTCAACAGAAGATGATTCAAATTCTGCCTATAAACCTGTTTTTACTGTTTTTAATCGGACAAACGGCAAGTTGCAAGCTGTTTTCAAAAAATAAAAATAATTCGTTTTTATAAAGAATTGAATTGTTTACTTTCACAGATTTCGAAATTTGAAACTGCAAAGAAATTGGTGGGGCAGTCAAGGACACAATTTCTGTTATAATAGGAATAGTCTGGTGCACAGATAGCACAAGTCTGAATGTTGCTTCCATATGCGACCCAAAGCGAACATGACGTCTCTATGATTCCAAAGGAAAAACAATATTTCCTTAGATGCAAACAAGTTTGAACATACCATTAGCTTGATTTGACAAGGCTCCAACACCAGAAAAATAAAGAAAATTCATAATATCTCCAGTAAAACCATCGATTATTCCTCCTATTCCATCGGCTTTTCCACAGAGACTGATGATTCCTGAAGAAACAGGTTGTATCAAGATCGTTAAGGTAGTAACAAGAGCTAAATCGTTGTTTATTGATAGGCTGAGAGTCAATTTGTTCATGAAATAGCAATTCAGAACGATATGATTCCATTCGTCTAATCAGGAAAAAACGTCGAAAATGCACTCAATATGCAAATCTTATTACCTGACAAAATTAAATTAGGTGCTGAGCTAAAAGTTGCTGATGGAGACTGTTGTCGGAGTCGTATGGATTGAGCTGTACTTAAATATTCAACAGCAAATGTCCAGTTCTCAGGATCATTGTTAGAAATCACAACTAAAGTTTGCACAGAAGACGGCCCTGAGGATGGTCTGAACCAGAACATGAAAGAGGTCGACGAAGATATTTTGTTGGACACATTGTAAACTGCAATATTATTAGAATTACAGGTCATGTAATATGCTCCAAAAGATGGATCGCTGGGCTCTGGGAGAGAATTAACGCCTTTTGGAATAGTTAGCATCTCGCAATTTCCTGAGAAAGAAATTTACCTAAAGTTGCTTGAGAAGTTTGAGGAGGCGACGAATCAGCATATATTTCATCAACGCCAACAGATTGACTTGCTGGGTAGGATGGTATGAGACTGAAACTGTAAATATTTTCTGAATTGAATTGACTGTTGTGAGGAAATCGAATGATGAATGGGATTACGGTTGGTGTATCCTGAGAAACTGTCCATAAGACTAACGTCGCTGAAGTAAAGGTCTCTGATAATTCTGAATTTCTGGAGCTCGCAGAAACAGCTGTGATAGTTGCCGGAGTAAGGCGGCTGACGATCTCCTCCAAGGAATAACCTTGCGGTTGTGGGAATCGAGTATAATTCAGTGCCACCATGCAAATCGAGAAATGAGTATTCAGTTTTTGTGCTAGTGTTTGGATCGCTATACATGCTATACAGAAATAGCTTTTTGGATGTGGAAGAGAGCGAAGAAAATAAATACACCCAGACGTCTGCGGGAACAAGATCAGCGTATTTCTGAATAATATTCATAAGGCTTGCTGTAAAAGCATTAAATGCATACCAAACTATTTGGGAGCGTAAGACTGCCCCAAACAGATGCCGGCCAAGTTGCCAAGATTGGATGTAAGCTCACGGCAGAATTTGAGAGCACCATTGCCATTATGCGGCCTTGTCCGCCGTCAGAACTTTTATTTTAAGTATCGAAATGATTTGTAAAAGATTACTCAATGCTCGTTATTCTGAAATAAAAATGGGGGTTGCCGGTGGTATAATCTTGCCGTTTGACCCATAAATCGACTGTAAAATTGGTAGTTCCATTCCAGTCGCTGAAGAGTTCCAAGAACGTATAGTTAAGATTCGTGTAAGGAACTGTAAAGGAATGTGGGCCTGGAATGACGATTTGATCATATGTACCTGAAATTCGTTTTATCATTTTTGGAGTCAATATCCCAAAAATACCTCGACAGAACCAAATCGTAACCACGAGAAGCAAGATCCTGAATCCTTGGCCAATATCATAGAGCATGTTGAGTTATTTTTACTTCTTGATTCGGGTTTTAATAAAATTAGTTGAAGAGAAATTAATTTCTTCGTGCTCTTGAGTCTCGTTCTCTTGTGCCAATTATTTATTTTCTCATGAATGTTCCTTTCGAATCACTCAAAATGAATAATACTTGCAGCTCTATCCCTTGCCCTATCACATGAGAACACAGCGGTATGAAACGAGGTTAAACAGAAGATGAATCGACAGTGCTAAATCTAATATTATTTCAATGTTATTTACTACCCACAGCATTGTGTGATATATATTTCTATTGAAGCAAGGGATATGATCTCAATAGCACCTTTTTCATTCTCAGTCTCTGAAAATGAATGTAACACTAACAGTTTTCTCTTCCGTTTCAGGAAATCTTAACATGAAATTGCTAATATCAGTCAACAAAAACCATTTTTTTAGTTTAGAATGAGTTAGGACAGAGTTATTCGAAACTGTAATTTCAGCAAGTATTATGATCGTTGGTCTGGAGGAATTAGCAAAAAAGTTAGTTCGTGTCGTCAGAGCTCAGATGAGAGCGATTTATAAATTATTTCTGATGACGATATTGATGAATCAAAAGAAAGACGCTGACGACAGTCTGACAAGGGAGTTAAAGTGAGTCAGGAAAGATAAGAAGGAACAAAGTTCGAGTTAGACTTCATCTCGGTTTTCTGTTCAACTCCAAACACAGTTGAGTTGCTTTCTGCTTTCTCCTCTCTATGAATTTTTCGATAAAGAATCAAACTTCGAAAAATGATATATTTTGCTTAGAAATCGCTAGAAACTGTGTAAGTACCTCAAAATGTTCTGCGGCGATACCATGCACTTTTGTTTTTTAGAATCCAGAGAGCATGGTATTTCATTAATTTATTTAATTAAGCCAGTGGAAAGATAAATTCCATTAACTCGAAAGTGCCTAAAGTTGATAATTTCTCTGGACGACTCCCTGGAGCAGTTGCCATTATTTTTTAATGGAAGGGTTCCTGGTTGTTGAAAAGGGATATGTGATCGTCCAGGAATAGGAACAGAATTGTGAAACTAAAATAATCGGAGTCATCATCGGAAGAGCCAGAAGAAAAATATTACGTTAAAAAGGAGGTAGAATCTTGATTCTATTCCATCTTCCGAAGATGTTTAAGTTTGTAACTTCACACCCGCATTGTAAGATCAAGAAAAGCTAATAAAAAGATCGTTGGAAACTCCCGTGTTTAAATAAATTAATGAGCTATTCTAAATTAATTTCAAAGTCAGCAAATGTTCGAAAGTATCCAATTTCAAGCGAAAAAATTCCTTACATTAAAGATTAGAAGCTAAGGAGATCACAACAAAAGAAAAATTAACTGAATGAGTTTAGGCAATCACTTTGTCAGATTCAACACCTAATTGAGAGTATCGTCGTTGAGTAGTTTCTCAGGGGTGAATTACGAAGAAGGAATGATGTTTAATACCAAAGAAAGCTCTATTTTAGCATCACGCTCCGATGTTCCAGACACACTAATAACTTTCTATTAAATCTGATTTAAATGATATTGTATAATTCTGTGGAGCCCAGAGTTTTATGACTGCAATCATAGTAATTTCAGCTCTTCTCACTATCAAGATTGCAATATTCCGCTCTGTTTATATTGATGCAATGGTCTTCTACTATATATAAATGGGCATTACTATTTTTCAGACATTTATAAGTGTGAGCTTCTAATTTCAAAATATCAACGTCTAATCCAAGTGGCTTTATTACAGTAAGAGGCTGTTAATTACTGATATTTCATGAAATCTTATTGTCTTATATGAGCCAATTAATCATTTTAAACTGTTTCTCCATGAATTGGGATACATCTAGAAGCAGTAATGCCTTCATTGTATCTGAACATTTTTCACCAAAACCACTTGTAACAAATTCATTTCAGATTTACGAATACACCACATAAACAATTCTTCAAGCAATTCATTCGAATTTCTAGTATTCTTGTGAGTCTCATTATTAAAGATTATTAAAGGGTGAATTAAGAGAGATAGTTATTAATTCGATTAGCAGCAAAGGGCGAGCCTGCATCTTCGTTTTGTAAAGCTCTCGCAATTGAATTCTGTAACCCTTGGGGTTGGTGGAGACTAGGGTTTTTCTCTATCTTCAGAGGGAGTATTTCAGGATTCAATTTCTTTTTGTGATTTCTTTTCTCACTGCTTCCATTCTTTCTAAGTATTCTGTAGATTTCATACAGTATTCCACCGACAGAGAAAAGTGTGTTAGTGCTTATGCTCAAAAGTAAGACCGAAACCACAATCCAGCCATGTATTTCAATGCCCGAGATATCAATATTAAAAGTCTCAATTATTGCAAGTGCTAAATTCAATAGTCCCACCACCAGCACACATGAAAAGTTAAAGAAGTGCAAAAATGCTGGCATTCTATATTTGAATGGCTTAATTATAGCTGAGAATATCAGGAGCGATAGAACGAGCACCACCACTGAGAGGCATTGGAGTACAGGGACGCTCTGAAAGCAAACAATGAGAAGGATATAGACGACACCAAAGGCAAGAACCCAAAATCCGAAGAAGAAGCGATTTGCAGTGTCACTCTTGAAATCGCGGAACATGAACTCATATTTTTTCTCTATCCATCTGCGTTGAATCCCATAATTTGTTTTTCCCCATAGTTCTTTCTTTTCTTTATTTCCTTTGTTTTTGAATATTATTTCCAATTTGTGAAAGCAATAGATGATCAATCCTACGGAAATTGACATCGTGAAATATGCGATCATGAGGCTCATTCGTGAGTATGTATCAATAAATAAATCCATCCGAATTATCTGCAAGATTGAAAATAATATCTGACTTTGGATTTTTCCAAGCACATTTGAAACTAAGAAGCTGAAAGCAGCAACATAGATCGTCCCAGTCCATGAAATTATTAATTTCTCCATTTTTGAGGATAATTTTAAGAGGACTGCAAGAATATATACTCCCACATATGCCAGAAGCTCAATCAATGCGTCTCCAAAATTGTCAAAGTAAAGAGAGCTGATTTGATTTTGTTTAAAGATTCCCCAATTAAAGATGATCATATCTCTGCCCAAGGTATTGAAAGCAGAAATCCAGTTCGGAATGTAAGAGCTTGCCATCCCAGAATAAATCGTCAGCGCTATTTTGGAGTTATTAACGTTGAGAAACTGCATATTTGTAAGGGCCTCTGCAGCGACTAGGCACATCAATGTATTGATTGAGAAGCCTCCTGAAGCAACGCTTGTGGCTGTGAAAGCTGTTGATATGAATAGAGGAGCCGAGGAGAGAGTCTCTGATTGTGCTTTCGAAATGTTGACAAGTGAAGTCACACATCTCTTCGAGCTGTGGTCAGGTATGTAGCTTAAAGGACAAGCTGCCAGGCAATAAAGTCCTGTATCGTTGATCAAAGAGAAATATCCAGATCTGCAACTCGAACATTGTCCATTGCTCGGTCCAGAGCAGGCTTGACATGCTATATGGCATTCTTGATATTGAAATGGTAATTTAGAGCATTGACTGAAAATAATAATTATTCACTTACCATAGCATTTATTATCAGTTTCATTTGCGTAATATCCGTCAGATGGACAATTTGATTCACAAGAAGTGAAGAGGAGGAACGTTCCCGGATAACATGTGGTACAATTACTAGAAGTGCTTCCGTTGCATTTTCTGCAACGAGAATGACAGCTTGCACATTCTGGTCCATGAATATACTGCCCGTCTTCCGTACACGAGAGACAAACTCCATTTGATGCATTCTAGTTATTGACAAATTAGGATTCTCATTATTCGCATATATTTGTATTGTAATAAACAGGAGAGTATTAGCATATAATTAGCAGCAGTGAGAGGAGCTCTTTCATCGAAAACTCTTGGAGAAAAAAACTGAAAAGAGTTCTGTGCTTACATAATATTGTCCATAAAAGCATTCTATTTTGATGAGTTAATTTGGCAAAAATAATACGAGCTGTTATTACTTTGGTAAGAGTTGGTTGGACTATGCAGAAAAAAATTTTTATTTGGCTGGCTTGAGGCACATCCAAGACCATTTTGTAAATAATACCCAGATGTACATGCCGTACAAGTGGTCTGATCGAGCCGAAACATTCCTTCTTCTGAACACCCAATTTCTGTAAGTTCAGTTAGATTTCTAACTAAAAAATAAAACAAAATAAAATAAAATACGTGTGGTTTCGAAAGCAGTTTGAGCTCCTTGATAGAACGCAAAATTTAATATATCGAAATTTCCAGCGAAATTGGTATCCACACCGCCTGGGATTGTGGGGTCAAACACTCCACAGAGCTCAAGAGCAGCATTATTAACTTGCAAGATCGGAAACTCTTCTTCGGAGAAACTGCCATAATATACCCTTGGTGTACGAGTCAGATTAACACCGATTCGAGCTGCAGCAAACCCGATTTCAAGAGCAATCGGTTGAGCCTGAACAATCTCAAATATGATCCGATTCCAATTCTCTACCAATTAAGTCAATCTCATGCCAATTATTCAGATATTTTACCACTGTTGACCGTTCTGGAAGTGGCACTAGAAGAAGCATCAAAAAGATAGGAACTGCCTGTCGGAGAGTATCTCCAGATATCTAGATGTCCAAAATCTGAGAAGTAATCCGCACGAAGTATAATGCGATCCGAGTCTCTATCTTTGATGTTGAAAATAGTTTGGGTTGTTGCGCCTCCTCCAGAGTAAGGGTAAAAGTCCATAGCCACAAATAAACCGTCCTTAGTGATCGGTGTGCTCAGAAGATATGATGTTATTTGGCCAGGACGACACTGCAGAATATTGTAAGGACCAAAATTAGGATCATATGTCTGCGAGAAATCATTGCCTAGCAATCAATAAACACCATTGAGTATTGGTCATTTAAGAAAAAGTTACCTTTAAATCCAGTTGTGCTTGCATGGCTTATATTTGTGAACGTATCAACGATAAATGTTTGATTATTGTAATGTTTTGGATCCGAAGCGAAATAAAAAAGGTAAAGTTTGCCTAGCAGGTTTGTAATGGATTTATGAGATGAGATAATTATATCAGAAATCAATACCATCAGGGTTCATTAAAGCAATATTTGTCATCTTGCTCTGATTATCGGCCACCCAATCCAGATACACTCTGACATATCGAATCAAGCAGTTACAATTATAGCTATGGCTCTCATGGCCACCCCAAAAAACCGTCGCTGAAGGGCTCAGTTGATAGCAAGGCCCATTGTCCCTTTCTTTGAAGATTGTGTAGGCTGTATAGCTCATCTTATCGAGGTAATATCTCATTCCATATTGCTTATCTATGGCTTGGTTGACAAACGCACTTATGAAAATCCATTGACTTTGCAATAAAGTGTGCGTTTCATTGGACTATAACCCCATTTTAAACATCCATGAGGAAAATTATTTACATATTTCCAATCATGCCAAGCTCCATCAGAGTTCGTTGTCGTGGCTAGCCAGAAAAGCACGTTGCCGTCGTGAATTGGGCTCACGAGGATTATCCTTCCTTCATCAAAGTTATCCCTGAAAAACTGAATGGATTAACACATGAAGTTTAATTTACGATGTGTTATGCATAATTCTAAAAACGAGTTCATAACTTGCCCCCCAAGACGCTTTGTTGACCCATGCACTAATTCCGTATTGAGCTTTATTTGTACAAGTTGGGCACTTGGCAGAAATCGTAGTCTGTTGTGCCAGTTGCTCTGACGTAGAATCTAAAAGATCTTCTTGCAAGTACAAAATAGTCGCTGAATTAGGAAAAAAACAATAGTCAGTCTCATCTTTTGGCTGAAAGGATACTTGAAAACACGTTTTCTATCAAGAGGAAAGCAATAGCCAACATTGTAGTGGTTATACAACTTCTTGTGTACATGATGTAGTCTCTCTTCAAAATTTCAGTTAAATTTTTAATTAGCTAATAAGTTAAGGAAGATCGATTCTATCACGATTCAAATAACAACTAACTGGGATCGATGAAGAGATTTAACCTCAGAATAAAGTGTTATAAGCTTAAGAGTTTGAGTGTTTGCGATGAAGGCAAAGACAGCGCGTATTTTTGGGACTTCATTTGAAGTGGATTAAAACAACTTATTGCACTTCTTATGAAAACTAGGCTTAATGTAGACCAAAATAAGCGAAAACTCTAAAATAGAGAACTCTTTCCCTCCTTGAGAGTCGGCTTAAACATTATAATGGTTTAGATGAGCAAAAACTGACCAAACACCGGATTTTTATTAATTTTTTTTTAGAGTACCTTCTGAATGAGTTTCTACTGAGCTTATTGATTAAAGTTCGCATGAGCTATTTAATTAACCTATCATTGTCCATTGTTAGCAATTCTCTACGACAATAGAAATCAGA